>VTLG01005415.1_pt1 | contig 16315 bp, 24 predicted proteins | sample 4694571 | NCBI WGS metagenome assembly VTLG01 (sample SAMN12604809, study PRJNA352737) | marine metagenome | biome: ENVO:00000447; feature: ENVO:00000209|ENVO:00000569|ENVO:01000036; material: ENVO:00002151; isolation source: viral sequences binned using virsorter ...
GGTATCGCTCGACAGCCGAATGTTTGCAGATAGCGTAGTTTGGTTTGCATTTCGTTTCGTTTTTAGTATAAGCAAATTAGTGGCTGAAGAACATAAAAATAAAACAACTATTGATATTGTAAGACCTTTTGGTCCCAGTATTTTAAAATGTAAGCTAACAGAAGCTATTATAAAAGACTTGAATCAAGATTGTTTAGATATAGTTGAAAAGAAAAAAGAAAAACGAGATTGGTCAGATCAATTAGCTGGTAGAGTGCAAGAGGAGTTTCATATCAGTAAAGATATATTAATCAAACACGCTAATTGGTTTAATGCTGTTACTGGAAGATATTTGTTTCCAGACGATAAAAATTATAAAGATCAAAAAGATAGTTTTAAAGTAGGTATAGCAAGTGGTTGGTATGTTAGACAATACGCAGGAGATTTTAACCCTTATCATTATCATACTGGTTGCAATATATCTTGTATTGGCTATTTAAAATTACCTGAAGATATAAACGAGTATTGGGAAAAAGAAGATAAAGACCATAATCCATTTGGTGGTTATTTAGATTTTAGATATGGAACTATTGGTTTAAATTGTCCTAATAATATAAAACTTAAACCTCAAGTTGGAGATTTTTATATGTTTCCTAATTGGTTAGATCATCAAGTTTATCCATTTAAAAGTCAATTTAAGTTTCCTGATATAAAAGGAGAAAGGCGTTCTTTTAGTTTAAACATAGTATTTTCAAATGTCCAAAAAGATACAAATAAAAGTTAATCGTAATTTAAAACAAATACCAATAGATCATCTAGTACCTTACGCAAAAAATCCTAGAAAAATTACTAAAGCTATTCCTTTAGTTGCTGAATCTATTAAGTCGTTTGGATTTAATGTGCCTATTACTATTAATAATATGATTGATAAGATAATAGTAAGTGGTCATACAAGATATGAAGCGGCCAAGAAATTAGGAATGACAAGTGTTCCTTATATTGAATTAAATCATTTATCAGATTTAGATATTAGAAAATATAGACTAGCAGATAATAGAGTTGCAGATGAATCAGAATGGGACAAGAATCTATTAAGAACTGAATTAGCAGAATTAGAATTAAATAGTAAATTAGATGCAGAATGGTTTAATAACATTGGCTTTAGCCAAGAAGAAATAGCCAAAGCATTAGCTGGAACTATGCAAGACAATGAAGAAACAATAAGTAAAAAAAATGAATGTCCTAGTTGTGGGCATACTTGGTAATATGGAATTTATAGATAGTATTTGGTTTATGATTATGATGGGTTTTTTAAGTATGATATTATTATGGTTATATACATAAATGAGTAGAAAAAAAATAAATAAACCTGAATCACCTTTTAAAGTTCGTGTAGACAATAATGGTATTTATGTTTCAGCTTTAAAACAAGACAACGCACAACTAACGCAATTAAATTATGATTTAATGAAAAAGTATAAAGTCAAAACATCTGATCCAGTTACTAATGATGTTATTGATAGAATATTTATTAGGCATCAACAAGGAATGAAAAAGTTTCAAGTAACTATGGCTCAAAACTCTAAATCTATTCCTGCATGGATAGAAGATACCATAGAAGAATTAATTGATGCGACTTGCTACTTATCTACATTAAAGGATAGAGTAGAGAAACGAGAAAATGATTTATTAAAAGAAATTGATAGAATAACAGATGATAATCAAATTGCTTGGTTACACAATTCTAAATTAGAAGATAGAATCAAAAAATTAAAGGAAGAATTACATAATGGTAAAAAGACCAAAGTGGGGAGTTAATAATTATGTTAAACACACCACAAAAAAACGTAAAGGCAGACACGCTAAAAGACCTAACAAGGATAGTCATAAAAAGCGTTATAAAGGGCAAGGTAGGTAATGTTTAATATGTTGTTTTTATTTTTAGGATTATTACAAGCAGAAGCTAGTTATGAATTAGCAAAAATACCAATCAGTTATGGTGCTAAAAAAATAACTTGTGAAAAAGCATTTAGTAATACTGTTACATTTGTTAAAAATTCACATTATAAACCACATACCAATCAACCAATCACTTTAGTTAAATATAAAGGGAAAAATGTTTTTGTTCATTGGTGTAAAGATATAAATGGCAACTTTGTACAATAAATGGCAACGTCATTTAATATTCAAGCTATTGCAAAGTTACTAAAGCTATCTGAAAGAAGAATACAACAATTAGCTAAAGAAGAAATTATACCTAAAGCTGAAAGAGGTAAGTATGATTTAGTAGGAAGTGTTCAAGGTTATATTGATTATCTAAAAGCTAAAGTAGGTGGCGAATTTACAGCAGAAGAAGTATTAAAGAATAAAAATAAATTACTTAAAGCAAAAGCAGAACTAGCAGAAATAGAAAAAATGAAGGCAACAGGCGAATTAATACCGAAAGAAGAAGTAAAACGCACTTGGTTAGAATTAGTGCAGAAAGTAAAACAAAAATTATTGTCAATACCAAATAAGGTTGCTCCTGTTGTTGTTGCAGTTAAGAGTATAAACGAAATTAAATTAATATTACAAGATAAAATATATGAGGCACTCTATGAAATCTCAAGCGATGAACGAGGTGCTAGAAAAGACATTAAATCTAATAAAACCACCTCCTCATCTAACGATAAGTCAATGGGCAGATAAATTTCGACACTTATCTACTGAAAGCAGTAGTGAAGCTGGTAAATTTGAAACTGCAAGAGCCATATTTCAAAAAGAAATAATGGATAGTATTAATGACCCAGCAATTAATGAAGTTGTTGTAATGTCTTGTTCGCAAATAGGTAAAACAGAAGTTTTACTTAATGCAATAGGTTATTATATTGCTTATGCACCTGCTCCTATATTAATTGTTCAACCAACATTGGAAATGGCACGTGCTTGGTCGCAAGATAGATTAGCACCAATGATTCGAGATAGTAATATACTTAAAGCTAAAGTTGCTGATGTTAAAAGTAAAGATTCAGGTAATACTGTATTGCATAAAGTATTTGAAGGTGGCCATATAACAGCTTGTGGTGCAAATAGTCCTGCGTCTTTAGCATCAAGACCTATTAAAATAGTATTATGTGACGAGATTGATAGATATCCACCAACAGCAGGAAGTGAAGGCGATCCAGTTATGTTAGCTAAAAGAAGAAGTGCTACATTTTGGGATAGTAAGTTAGTATTAACATCAACTCCAACAGTTAAAGGTGCTAGTGCTATCGAATCTGCTTTTGATGATACAGACCAGCGTTTATTTTATGTTCCTTGTCATAAATGTAATAAAAAACAAACTTTAAAATGGTCGCAAGTTAAATGGGAAAAAGACAAACCAGAAACAGCTAGATATATTTGTGAGCATTGTGAAAAAAAATGGACTGATGTTGAAAGAACTATTAATATTAGCAAAGGTAAATGGAAAGCAACTGAATTGTTTAATGGACGAGCAGGTTTTAGATTAAATGGTTTATATTCAGTATGGGTCACAATGGAAGAAGCAGTTGGCGAGTTCTTACGAGCAAAAAAACTTCCTGAAACATTAAGAGTATTTGTTAATACTTATTTAGGAGAAACATGGGAAGATGAAGGAGAACGTATTGATGATTTAGGTTTATTTGATAGACGAGAAGATTATAAGTTTCCTGATGAAATTATCTTATTAACAGCAGGAGTAGATATTCAAGATGATAGAATAGAATGTGAGGTAGTAGGTTGGGGTTTACAAGAAGAATCTTGGAGTGTTGATTATCATATACTTTATGGCGATCCTACTTCACCTAATATTTGGCAAGAACTAGAATTAATATTAACTAAAACGTATGATAAATCAGATGGGTCTAAATTAAAGATAGTATCAACTTGTATAGATAGTGGTCACCATACAAATCAAGTATATAAATTTTGTAAGACTCGATATGCAAGACGAGTATTTGCTATTAAAGGTATAGGTGGAGAAGGAAAACCAATCATAGGAAGACCAAGCCGTAATAATATAGCTAGAGTAACTTTATTTCCTATTGGCGTTGATACTGCTAAAGAATTAATATATTCGAGATTAAGGGTTAAGAATTTAGGTGCTGGATATTGTCATTTTCCTACTAAATATAGCGAGGAGTATTTTAGACAATTAACAGCAGAAAAAATTGTAACAAAATATAGACGAGGTTTTAAAAAACGTGAATGGGTATTAATGAGACCAAGAAATGAAGCGTTAGATTGTAGAGTGTATGCTTTATCAGCTTTTACATTATTAAACGCAGACTTAAATCAAATATCTGAAAAACAAAAAACAGGACAAACACAAATGAATCATCGAGTCAACCAAAGTAGGTTGAAACATTATAAAAAACATACTAATTTTGCTAAATCGTGGAATAATTAAAAAATGGCAAATAAATTTACAGATATACCTGAAAAAGAACCAGTAAGTTTTTATAAAGGAGAAACAGTTGTTTGGAAACGAACAGATATAGGTGCTGACTATTCACCATCTAGTCATTCAATGGTTTGGGAAGCATCATTAGAAAGTAATGGTTCAACAAGATTTTCCGCTACTGTTACAGAATCAGGAACAGAATATACATTTACTTTAGATAATTCTGCTACATCTGGTTATACTTCTGGAGATTATTTTTGGGTTTTAAAAGTTCTTCAAACAAGTGATAGTGAAACATTAGTTATAGATTCAGGTAAAATTACTGTTAAAGATAATTTTTTTGCAACTACTGGTGATACTAGAAGCCACCCTAAAGTAATGCTTGATAAAATTGAAAGCATTTTAGAAGGTAGAGCAGATGCAGATGTTTCAAGTTATTCAATTCAAGGAAGATCATTAAGTAAAATTAGTATAGCTGAATTATTACAATGGAGAGATTATTATAAAGCAGAATATCAAAAAGAAGTTGCTAGATTTAGAACTGGCAATAATGAAGGTTCAGGTAGAGTCGTAAAGGTGCAATTTAATGACGTTGGTTGATAGATTAAAAAATATATTTAGAAAAAGAAGAAAACGTAGCTTTTATGCTGGTGCTTCACAAAATAGATTATTAAATAATTTTACTTTAACTTCAAAATCTGCTGATAGTGAAATTAAACAAAGTTTAAGAATTTTAAGAAGTAGAGCAAGAGATTTATCAAGAAATAATGCTTATGCTAGACGATATGTTAGTGTTTATGTAGATAATATTGTTGGTGCTAAAGGAGTTCATTTACAAGTAAGAAGCAGGGACCCAAATGGTGTGTTAGATAGTTTTGCTAATAATACTATTGAAAATAGATTTAAAGAATGGGGAGTTAAATGTACTTCTGATGAAAAATTAGGTTGGATAGATTGTCAAAGATTATTTGCTGAAACTTATGCAAGAGATGGAGAAGTATTAATTAGATTAATTAAGAATTTTGATAATCCGCATAAATTTGCAATAGAATTTATTGAATCTGATTTTTTAGATCACGACTTAAATCAACAATTAAGTAATGGCAATCAAATTAGAATGGGAGTTGAAATTAATAAATTTGGAAAACCTATTAATTATCATTTACTTAAATTACACCCTAACGATGATTTAGTTGTTAGCACTTATATTGGTCAAAAATATAATATTGTTCCTGCTAATGAAATAATACACTACTATCATCAAGAAAGACCACATCAAACAAGAGGTATTCCACCTTTAGCTTCTTGTTTAAGAGATTTAAAAATGCTCGATGGTTATATGGAAGCAGAATTAGTTGCGGCTAGAGTAGGTGCAAGTAAAATGGGGTTTTTTAAATCAAATGATGCAGATGGTTATACTGGAGAAGATAAAATAGATACAAACAATCCAGTTATGTATGCAGAAGCAGGTACTTTTGAACAATTACCCACTGGAACTGAATTTCAATCTTTTGACCCACAACACCCAACAACTGCATTTAAAGATTTTACAAAAGCTATTATTAGAACAGTCGCAAGTAGTTTAAATGTTAGTTACAATACTCTTGCGAATGATTTAGAGAGTGTTAATTATTCAAGTATTCGACAAGGTGCTTTAGAAGAACGTAGTCATTTTCAATGTGAGCAATATCGTATGATTCGAAATTTTCACGATGTTGTTTATGCTCATTGGTTAGAAATGGTATTATTAACAGATAAATTAAATGGTTTACCACCTTCTAAATTTCCTAAATTTAATCAACCTATCTGGAGAGCAAGAGGTTGGCAGTGGATTGATCCTAAAAAAGAAGTAGAAGCGTTAAAAGTAGGAGTAGAGAATGGTTTTTTATCGTTTCAAGACGTACAAGCAAGTTATGGTCGTGATGTAGAAGATGTATTTAGTTCAATCCAGTCAGATAAAGAATTAGCAGAAAAATTTGGAATACAATTAGCGTTTGAACCATTTGGTCAAAAACAAATCCAACAAAATCAACCAAAAGAGGTTGAAGAAGAAGAAGAAAAATAATAGATATAAATAATATGAATAATATCAATAAAAAACACATACAGAATATAACTGAATCAGATGATTCAGTTACAATAACATTTGGAAAATCTGATGAGTATAACGACAAAGGGAACAGCAAAGAATCTAGTATCAAAAATACTGTATCATCACTTTCTAAAGAAGAAAAAAAACCTATTGAGAAACAAGAACAAAAAGAAAACGAAAATAGTATGGAAACTAAAGAGAAAATTCAAAAAAAAGTCATAACTCAAAAATCAGATAAAGAAAAACTATTTAGAGTATTTGGACTTAATAAAAAAGAAGTTAATCAAGATGATAGAACTATTGGTTTGGCTTTCTCGTCAGAGGAACCTTATGATCGTAGTTTTGGAACTGAAATTTTAAGTCATAATCCACAAGATGTGGATTTTTCATTTATTGCTAGTGGTAGAGCGCCTTTATTACTCAACCACGATTTAGAAAAGCAAATAGGAGTCATAGAAAAAGCAAATATCAGCGATGCAGACAAGGTAGGTCGTGCAGTCGTGAGATTTGGTAAATCAAAACTAGCTGATGAGGTTTTTCGTGATGTCATAGATGGCATTCGCAGTAATGTGAGTGTGGGCTATGAAATAATGAAGATGGACAGAATTAAAGGCGATGATGATGGTAAGAAAAAACCTAGTTATCGTGTTAATTGGAAACCATTGGAAGCGTCTATTGTTTCCGTACCAGCAGACACAACTGTTGGCGTAGGACGCAGTAGGTATGATAATTTAACAGACCAAAATGATCGTAAAGAAATTATTGAGGTCATAACTAGAGAAAACACAATGGAAAAAGCAAAAGAAAATCCAAAAGTGGAACAATCTCCAGTTAATGTTGAAGAACAAATCGCTAAAGCGAGAAAAAACGAAACAGCTAGAGTTAAAGAAATACAATCTTTAGGGTCAACACATAATTGTAAAGACCTTGCAGATAAAGCAGTTAACGATGGCGTTTCACTTGCTCAATTTAGAGGAATTGTTTTAGACAAACTGGGCGATGCGAAACCTTTGGATAAAAAAGATAAAGTTGGACTTTCTAATAGAGAATCACAAGACTATTCTATTGTCAAAGCTATTAAAGCGATGACAACTGGAAATTGGTCTGGTGCTGAACTTGAAAAAGAAGCGTCTGATGAAATCGCAAGAAAAACAGGAAAATCTCCTAGAGGAATCTTTATTCCGTCTGATATTAGATGGCAAAGAGATTTAATTCAAGGGGCTTCTGGTGATGGTGGAGCATTAGTTGCAACTAACCTTTTAAGTGGTTCATTTATTGAAGCATTAAGAGCAAGAATGGTTGTTAAACAAGCTGGTGCTTTAGTTTTAAGTGGTCTAGTTGGTGAAGTTGCTATACCAGCACAAAATGCAGTAAATTCTGCATCTTGGGTTGCTGAAAATGCGGCTGTAACGGAAGTTAATCCAACTTATAGACAAGTAACAATGGCTCCTAAAACATTAGGAACATTTACTGACATATCAAGACACTTAATGCACCAATCTACTCCTGCAATCGAAACTATTGTTAGAAATGATATTTTACAAACATTATCTAACGAAGTTGATAAAAAAGCTATTCAAGGCGATGGTACTTCGAACACTCCAACAGGTATTTTAAATACTTCTGGAATTGGTTCGGTTGCTATGGGTACGAATGGTGATCAAGGAACTTGGGCCAAAGTTGTTGAAACTTGGAAAGAAGTTGCTACTGACAATGCGAATACAGGTGCATTGGCTTTCGTTACTTCTCCACTTCAAATTTCTCGTTTTATGTCTATAGCAAAAGTTAGTTCGTCTGACTCTGTTATGATTATGAACGACCAAAACAACATGATGGGTTACAAAGTCTTTTCGACAACAAACTCTCCTGACAATTTAACTAAAGGTACAGCAAGTGGAACTTGTTCCGCTCTTACTTTTGGAAACTTTAATGATTTAATCATTGGAGAATGGGGAAGTCTGGACATATCTGTTGACCCTTATACTAATGCCGCTAAAGGTGGTACTAGAATAATTGGGCTATATGATGTGGATGTTGCAGTTAGACACGCAGAAAGTTTTGCGGCTATTAAAGACTTAATTGCTTAATATTAATAATTAGGTGGTTTATAAGATTAGGCGAGGTTTGACCTCGCCTTTTCTTTTATATACAAAGGAATAATTATGAAGATAAAAATATTAAAACAAACATTTGTTAAAGGTCAATTAGCAAAAGCTGATGATGTAATAGATGCAAGTGAAAACGATGCAAATCTTTTAATTGGTATGGGAAAAGCTATTGCTTCAGCAGAAAATGTTAAAAAACCTGAAAATAAAGCAGTAAAAAAGAAAAGCATTTTTTCACGTAAAAAAAAATAAGGAGTTGAAATGATTACTAATTTTAAAGATTGGTATAAACTCGCTAAAGGTATTTATAATAAGAATCCTAAAGTATCTATTGGTGTTTGTGTAGCAATAATTATATTATTTATTATATTCTAAATGAAACCTACTTTTATCAAGTATGGTAAAAGAAAGATTCGTATTGAATATGTCATTTTAAAAGATTGTTTTGGTCTATACGACCCAAACACTAAAATCTTACAAATTGATAAAAGGTTGAAAGGATTGGTATTATTTAATACTCTATTCCATGAGTTATTTCATATCATTATGAATATGGAAAACATTGATGTTAATACTAAAGGAGAGGAGCCAATTGCACAAGCAGTTGGTGATGGTTACGAAAAGATATTTAAGGCCAATTCATACCTATTTAAGTTTTTAACACAATGTTTAAAAAAAGCAAAATAAAATGGCAGTAGAAACAGATACAGAACGAGCAATATTTTTTGATACAGATGATTTCGCTTCATCAGCAACATTTACTGATGTTTCTGCTGGAACATCATCAACCATTAAAGGTATTTTCGATAAAGAATCAGTTGAACAATCAGTTGGTGAAGCTGGTCTTATAGAAGAAGTTCCAGTATTTACTTGTAAAGCTAGTGATGTTTCTAGTGCTACTTTTAATGATACTTTAGTTATCAATAGCACGACTTATTACATTAAAGAATTACTTCCTGATGGAACTGGAGTAACAAGAATAACTTTATCAGGATAATATGGCTCACATTAGAAAAACAATTAGAGAACACGTTGTTACAACAGTAACAAGTTTATCAACAACTGGTTCTAATGTATATGAAACTCGATATTTTCCTTTACAGACTGGGAATCTTCCAGCTTTAATAGTTTATACTTTAGATGAATCAATCGAAGATTATACATTAGGAAGAAATACTAGAACTCAACAAAGATCGTTAAATTTAATTATAGAAGCACATTGTAGAGGTACAGCTAATATAGATGATACTCTTGATACGATTGCAGAAGAAGTAGAAGAAGCTATGGTGACTGATGTCACTCGTGGTGGAAATGCAAAAGATACAAAATTAGTATCTACTGAAATTGAATTTGATACTGCTAGTCAAAAAACAGGTTTGATGAGGTTGACGTATTTAATTAATTACAATACTGTCGAAAATGCAGTACAAGCAGGAGTATAATTATGGCGACAAATAGAATAAGTCTTAAAGCACCGAATGGTGAAAGTGTTATTGAAACTTCAAAAGATATGGAAGAATATTTTTTGAAATTGGGGTACACAAAGGTTGATGGTGCTGTTATTAAACCTAAAGTATTTAGTAATAAAGCTAAATACAAAATTAATAAAGAGGACAAATAATGGCAACACATACAGGCAGTGCAGGTTTAATTAAAGTTGGAACTAATACTGTTGCTGAAGTAAGAAGTTTTACTTTAGATACAACAGCAGAATTATTAGAAGATACTGCATTAACTGATACTGCTAAAACTTTCCAAGTTGGCAAAAAAGGTGCAACTGCATCTGTCGAGTGTTTCTGGGACGAAACAGACACTAATGGACAGATCGCAATAGCGGAAGGACAACAAGTTACTATGACATTATATCCAGAGGGTGCAGATTCTGGAGATTATTATTATGGTGGTACTTGGATTATAACTGCTAATTCTGTTTCAATTCCTACTGATGGAATAATTGAAGCTACTTTTTCAGCGACTTTGACTGGTGCATTGACTAGAGGAACAGTTTAATTTGACATTTAGCTGAAAATAAGTATTTACTTATTTAATGAGTGATATTCTCGATAAAGCTAAAGAACATTTTCAAGCTATAGACAGGAAGATTATCTATGTTCCTGAATGGGACCAAACTATCTATTCAAAACCTTTAACTTTAGCTGATAAAAGAATCTTAACGAGAAATACCAAACCTGACGATGTTACAATGTTTGCTGACGTTCTGATTTTAAAAGCAGAAGATAAAGAAGGTAAAAAATTATATACGTTAGAAAATAAACAGACATTGATGAGATCGGTGGACCCAGAAATTGTCGCCAGAATTGCTCAACAAATATTAGACGTCATACCCATCGAAGAATGGGAAAAAAAAAATAAGTAAAGATCAAGAACTCGTCAATATCCTACATCTAGCTAAAGACCTCAACTTGAAACTATCTGACATTATGAGTATGTCTGTAAATGAGTTTAATTTATGGTGTGCTTTTTATAATAAATTGAACAAAGATATTAAGTTGAAAAGATAATGGCAAGAAACAGATTACAATTCGATATAAACGCAAAGGATAAAACTAAACGAGCATTTAGTTCACTTAAACGTGGATTAAAAGGCGTTAGTAAAGCTATCTTTAATATGAAGACAGGACTAGCGGCTGTTGCTGGTGTAGCTGGTCTAGGTTTATTAATTAGAAACTCATTACAAAGTATTGATAAGTTAGGAAAGTTATCTCGACAAGTTTTTATTTCAACTGAACGATTAGGTGCATTTAAATTATCAGCAGAACTAGGTGGAACATCTTTAGAAGCATTTGCAAAAGGTGTTCGTACAATGGCTGTTGGTATAAATGACTGGTTAGTTAAAGGAACTGGTATTGCACAAGACGCATTTATTCAATTAGGTATAACACAAGATGATTTAAGAGAAAAAAATGGAGATTTGTTTGAACAATTTAAGTTAGTTGCTAATAAGTTAAGAGAAATGGAAGATGGCACAGATAAAACTGCGGCCGCTTATAAATTATTTGGTGGTAGAAATATTGAACTCTTAACAGCTATTGAAAATGGCACAATGGGAATGGACGAGCAATTTAAAGTTGCTAAAAGACTTGGTATGGTTATGTCCAAAGAATTAGTTGCAGGAGTTGAAGCGGCTAATGATTCTATGACTTTAACTAAATCAGGTATCAAAGGTTTAATAGACCAAATGACTGCTAGATTAGCACCAGCTATTTTAAGAATATCAGATAACATAAGAGAAAGATTATTAAATTGGGTAGAAAAAACTCATGGAAGTATGGAAAATTTTGGTGCTTTTTTAGCAACAAAAATGGTTACTAGTATAGGTAAAGTTACTGAAATGGCTATTCATTTTACCGAAGCTATGATTAATGCCTCTATTGGTATTTCTAATTTAGGAATAGCTGTTGAAAATACTGGTAAATTTTTTACTGAGTTATTTCCTAAATATAAAGAGTTTAATAAAACTGTTGATTTTAGTAGTGAAAAAATAATAAAATTAAGAAAAGACATAGATGATTTAACTGGTGTAGCACACCCAGTAATACTTAATGCAAAAGAATTAACAGAAGCAAGAAAAAAACTTGAAGCACAAGAAAATAGTGTTAGAGAAGAAAAATTAAAAAAAGAAAAAGAAGCAACTGATAAATTAATTGCTTTAGAAAAAGACAAGTTTGATAGAATACTTAAAGCTAATAAAGCAAAAAATGAACAAGATAAAAAATTAAGAAAAGAAGCAACAGCAGATATTAGAAGTAATTTAGAAGGAACATTAACAATACTATCAGGTCATAGTATAAAAGCGTTTAAAATGCTTCAAGCACAAAAAATAGGAGAAGCAGTTATTAATACTTATTCTGCTGTTATGAAAGCGTTTTCTACTTATCCACCACCATTAAGTTATTTGGCCGCAGGTTCAGCTTTAACTTTTGGTATGGCACAAGTTCAACAAATTAGGGCGCAAAAATTTACAGCTAGACGGCAAGGTGGAATAGTATCAGAAAATAAACCATACATGGTAGGAGAAAGTGGGCCTGAAACATTCATACCTAATAGTGCTGGATATATTGCACCAGGAGTAGGTGGTAAAAATATAGGAATTACATTTAATATTAACGCAGTTGATACTGCTGGGTTTCAACAATTATTAGCTAACGAAAGAGGTATGATTGTTGGAATGATCAATAGTGCAGTTAATCAACAAGGAAAAAGTGATATAATTTAATGAGTGGAGCATTACCTACATCACCAGAATTTAACGCTTTATCTTTTAAAGATGAAGTTAATACATTAGTTAGTGTATCTGATAGTGGTAGAAGATTTGCAAGACAAATAGATAATCAGCGTTGGAAATTTACTTGTAAATATGTAAATTTATCAAGAGCAGAATTTGCACCTATCTTTGCTTTCATTACAAAACAAAGAGGTTCAAAAGAAACTTTTACAATTACTCCACCAAATTTAAAAAATGCTTTAGGTTCTGAAACAACTACTATTTCTGTTAATGGTTCTCATACTGCTGGAGATACTACAATAGCAATTGATGGATTCAATGCTGATTCGGCTGGTTCACTTAAAGCTGGAGATTTTTTAAAATTTGCAAGTCATACAAAAGTTTATCAAGTGGTTAGTGATGTAACTCCAAGTTCAAATGCGGCTACTGTAACAATCGAACCACCTTTACTTGAAGCATTAACAAATGATTCGACAGTTACTTATGATGCTGTTCCTTTTACAGTTTATCTAACTTCTGGTGTTCAAAGTTATAGTATGGGTATTAATAATTTATATAATTATGAATTTGATGTATGTGAGGCGTTTTAATGAAAAAAAATAAACCATTACAAATATCAGAATCAGTTTCAGTTCAGATGCCGATGAAAACGGTTGCTAGTTTGATCACTATGGTCGCAATTGGGACCTGGGCTTTTTTCGGTATACAAGAAAAATTGAATCAAAATTCCACACAAATAGAAATTATGTTAAAAGATTTAGAACTTAATTCTGAATTTAGAATTGGTTGGCCGCGAGGACTTTTAGGATCACTTCCTGCTGATTCTGAGCAGTTCATGTTAATCGAAGAACTTTACAAGCAGACCGATAAATTACAAATAAGAGTAGATAGTATGTTACATAATGAAGTTAATATTACAGCTTTAGCAAAAGCAGTTAATAAACTTCAAACTGATGTAGAGAAATTAAAAGATAAGCAAAGATCGTTTGCTAATGGAAACGGACATTAAATGGACAAAATTGTAGAAGTAGTTGTGGCGCTTTGTATGTTTTATCAAGGTGGAATTATAGAACACACTTATAAAGAATCTATGTCAGATTGTTTAAAATCCAAACGCATAGCTTCTAGGGAAGTTAATCCTAATAATGTTAGATTTGCTTGTGGTAAAGTAACAGCAGAAACAGAAATTTATATGGGTAAAAAAAAGATACTTAAAATAATAGAGGAAAAATATTAATGAATGATAAAATTATTACTGCATTGTTGGCTATTCTCATCGCACTTGGTGGGTGGACGCTTTCGAGAACATTCAGCTTGTCGCAAGATATGGTTCTTATTAAAGAAAAGGTTTCCAATATTGAAGAAACTATTGAGAAGATTAAACAGAAACCAAGAAAAAAAAAGAAGCAAAAAAAGAAGGAATGATAAGTGTATTATATAATATTATTTTTTTTAATAGCAGTATTAACAGCGTGTTCATTTGAAAACACAAGACAATCTATTGGCGTTACAACGAATCCATTAAGTACAAAAATGGAAGAAAAAACTAAATTTCAATGGAAAATAACTTGGGGTAAAATAAGACCAAAGGAAGATGATGACGATTAATGACTAGAGGTTTAACAACAGCAGTAAAAAATGCACTAGCGGCAAGTCCTACATATTGTCATTTAGTTTATTTAGGTTTTGCAACTCCAGTCAGAAAGACTGATAATTCATTTGATATTGTAGATGACATTGAAGGTTCTTCTCAAACATATAATGCAGATGGAACGCTATTAGGCGTTGGAGATATACCAGAATCAAATACACCTATTAAACATAATATTGGTTTAATGTTTTCAGGTGTAGATCAATCTTTAATTTCTACTTGTTTAAGTAACGATGTGCTTGGAAGTGAAATAAAAGTTTATCGAGGTGTAATAAGTGGAACGACTTGTATTGCTGATCCTTTTTTATTATTTCATGGACATTTAGCAGATTTTCAAATTAACGATGCTGGAACTGGTGCAACTTTAGGAATGACAGTTACCAGTCATTTTGGAAATTATGAAAAAATAAATGGAAGAACAACATCAGATATATCTCAAAAAAGATTTTTTTCAGCCGATAAAGGTTTTGAGTTTTCAGCTTTAACAATAAGAGATATTAGGTGGGGTAGAAAATAATGGGTTGGGTTAGTAGAGCAATAAGTGTTGTTACAGGTGCAGTTGCAAAAAGTGCGCCATTTTTAAAAAAAATTACACCCTGGTTAACTTATCTTCAAGTTGCAATAGCAGTTATATCTTGGTTAAGAAAACCAGATATTCCTGATACTCCAACAATGGAGAATATACCTGAACAAAATGCAAAAGGAGTTTTAGTAAATAAAACTTCTTCAAACGCACCACTCCCAGTTATTTATGGTCAGCGTAAAGTTGGTGGGACAGCAGTTTTTATTGAAACTTCTGGTGCAACAAACGAACATCTTTATATGATAATGGCTTTATGCGAGGGCGGAGTTGAGTCTTGCGAAAAAATTTATATTGATGATAAAGAAGTTACTTGGTCAGGTGCTTTAGGCGATGGAACAGAAAGAACAGTTAATAGTTCTGATTCAAATTTTTATAAAGCTGATCCGACAGTAGATGGTGCAAGTGCTGAATCAACAATTTCAGTTACTTGGTACGATGGCGATGATGACCAGAGTTATAATTCAACAGTTGGTGCTTTATCGTCTTGGACTTCAAATCATAGATTAAGAGGAGTGAGTTATCTTGCTTTAAAGTTTAAATGGAATCAAGATTGTTTTGGTGGAATACCAAATGTTAAAGCACTTATAAAAGGTCGTAAAGTTTATAATCCTAATTTAGATGGAACTAAAACAGGTGGTACTGGTTCTCATAGAGAAGATACAATAGCAACTTGGGCATATTCTGATAATCCTGTTTTATGTACTTTAGATTATATGCGTCATGCAAGATTTGGAATGGGTATTGCTAATAGTTTTTTTGATGAAGATTATGCTGATTGGCAAACAGCTTCAGATGTTTGCGATGTTGATGTAACTCCTTATGGTTCTGCTAGTGCTATTGATTTATTAGATATGAATGCGGTGATTGATACTAAAAATAAATGTATTGAAAATTTAAAAACAATGGTAACAGGATTTAGAGGTTATTTAAATTATTCAAATGGAGAATATAAAGTTTTAGCAGAATCAACAGGAAGTGCGGCAATTAGTTTAACAGAAGATAATATTATTGGTGGTATTCAAGTATCAAGTTTAGATAGAAATTCAAGATACAATAGAGTTATTTGTACTTTTGTTAATCCTGATAAAAATTATCAAGTTGATGAAGTCCAATGGCCAGAAATAGATGATAGTGGATATACGTCAGCAGATCAACACGCAACAATGAAAACAGCAGATGGTGGTTTTCTTCAAGAGGGACGTTTTGATTTTCCTACTATTACATCATATTATCAAGCGTTAGAATTAGCAGAAG
>VTLG01007210.1_pt1 | contig 16313 bp, 18 predicted proteins | sample 4694571 | NCBI WGS metagenome assembly VTLG01 (sample SAMN12604809, study PRJNA352737) | marine metagenome | biome: ENVO:00000447; feature: ENVO:00000209|ENVO:00000569|ENVO:01000036; material: ENVO:00002151; isolation source: viral sequences binned using virsorter ...
TTTAGTAAGGACAAATAAAAAAGGGGAAGAATGAAATTTCACTCTTCCCCTCTGATGAAAACACAAGAAGTGTTTTCCCTTACATCAGATTGTCAACTCTGACAAGTCTGTAGTAGTAGTTACCATTCGCGTCGATAACTCCGTCACCATCGCTGTGTCCAAATGGATTGGATACGATTCCGTAACGTGTCTTGAAACCGACTTTTGGCTGGAAGGAATTCTCACCAACCGCACGTACCATTTGCAATGGAACGTATGGGCAGTAGAAGATACCTGCATCATAAGCAGATGCACCTTTGTAACCTACACAGAAGAAGTTTGTTGCTGATGCACTAAAATATGGATCAACATAAACTTTGTAACGACCATTCAATGTACCTACGAATGTGTTACCTGTGTCATCAATTCCACCGCCGTCCATCATTCCACCCATAGCAAGAGCAGAAGCAACGTCTGAAGATGTGATGATGAGATTACCTTTACCGCGTCGAGTTGTCTTAGCGATAGCGTTGGCGTCACGCTCAACTTGGAACATCAGACCCTTGAACTTCTCAACGGACCAACGACCATTGGCATCAACGTCAAGGTCAAAAACACCGGCAGTTGCTGTGTTGTGTTGAGCACCATGCTCAGCAGCAAAGTAAATTGTTCGGATAACCTCTCGGTTAATCTCAGCCAAGATCTCTTGTGAGAGGATATTAGCCAATTCTGTTTCAGCATCCAGACCATGAACAGCCTTAAGATCCTGAGCAAGTTCCATTGAATACTCACCTTTAAGAGCACGTGTCTTAGCGGTAACTGTTACACGATCAATGGAGAATGCCATTTGCTGGAAGTCTTCGTTAGCTGTACCACTTGAACCTGTGATACCAAAACTTTCAGCGGTTGCTGTTGAAACACCAACACCAGTAAGTGCAGTATATGTTCCACCCTGAGCAGCTGCTGTTGCACCTGCACCAGACGATGCCATGTCATCACCAGCATCACCTGAATGAGTTGTATTTGGCTCGTTGTAGAACGCCTCGTTACCTTGTTGTGAGTCGAATTTAGGACGCATTGCAAAGATGAGTCCTGTTGGACCTGTCATTGGTTGAACACCACAAACATCATAAGCAATGAGGTTAGGCATTGCACGACGAATCATGGAGATCAAGACAGGATCTTGATATTGTACTTGACCAGATGAACTGGCAGTAGGTGCCAAGTTTACCAAAGCCTCAGAAAGAGGTCCACGCCCTTCAGCTTGCGCTTGTTCTGCCATGGCCCTTTCTTGGTTTTCCAGAAGAACGGCGGTAACCGCTTTTCTATATGGGTCTTTAATCTTAGGCATATCTTCATGGTCTAAGACTGGGCCCCACTTTTGTTGTAGTCCTTCAGCTAGATACATTTTTTTGTCTCCTAAAAATGTTATTTGTTATTGCGAGTTAAAGCAGAAACGTAATGACTCATAACTGGATCAACTGATGTATCAGAGGATGTTTCTTCCTCTTCAGTATTTTCCAATTCTTCTGTAATGGTTTCCGTTTTCGTTGTAGAAGTAGGAAAATAATTTTCCTTGATCACTTCTAATTTTTCTGTATATTGTTGCTCATCTTCAAAATCAATACCCTCAGCTAATTTACCAAGTTTTTCCTTCTCAGTATCAGCAAGGTCTTTAGAAACTTCTCTCAAAGTCTCTTCTTTCTTGAATTCTGCAAGTTCTTTTTTCATCTCAACATTACTGTTGATTGACTCATCAAGTTTTTGCTCGAGGTCTTCAACTTTTCCAAAGAGATCGTCAACTAGGTCAACTTTCTCTTCTGGAATGTCAATATAATGCTCGGTGAAAAGAGTTTTGAGTCCTGTCATGAAGTCTTCAACCAATTCTGATCGAATACCTTTTTCAACAGCCAACTCGTTTTCTGTCATCCACTCTTCTACGACATAGTTGAGATATCCATCAACTTTTTCTGTCATTGTAGACTTGTGTTCTTCTTTTGCTTCAGTAATTTCTTGAACATACTGCTCTTCTAATTCTTCAACTCTTTGGTTTACCTCTGAGATTACTTTTGCAGATACAGCGGTTTCAAAGATAGTAGCAGCTTTAGTTTTAAACTCTTCAGAAAGATCTTCTCCACCGACTAAGGCATCCATGTCATCTTTGACATCTATTTCCAGATCTTCTTTCTTGAGTTTTTTGTTTTCCATCTTTTTATGGTATCCAGCCTTCATCATCTTTTTTTCGTCATCATCCTCATCTTCATGTTCCGCTTCTTTCAAAGTGGCACCCATGATTTTACCGAATGAATCTGAGAGTTCTGCTTTTTTCATAGAGTTTAATTGATCATATAATGCTTTGATCATTCCGGCTTTTGTTTTAGGAACGGAATAACCCTCATCCATTTCCTCTTCGTCCTCATCTTTGTCATGAGCAGCCTCATCCATTTCATCTTCTTCCTCATCTTCATGAGCACCCTCTTTATGGGCAGAAGATTTCATATAAGCAGCCTTAAGTTTCTTTTTCTTATCGTGCATACCTTCTACGATTTCTCCATCTGAAGATTCTGCCACAGCTTGTTGCTCTTCTTCCAGTTCTTCAGACTGTTCGTTCAAAATTTCTTCAGACATTGAAATTCTCCTATATCTATTGTAAGTTGGTTACTATTATTATTTATAAAAATATAAACTTTACAGTTTAGTAATAAAATCCTCGAAAGCACTAACAAGTACCTGTTCTCGGTCCTTTCTTGAGGTTTTTTCTACTTTTTCTCTAATTTCTTGTATTTCTGCTTCTTTTATTATCCCATTATCCCAGATCCATTCTTTACCTTCCATGATACCATGAACAAATGCATCTGGTGCAGAGGGGTCAGCAACAATATCGGCAGCAGTAGCAAGATAGAAATCTTTTTGTACCTCTTGAATTCCGTTCTTACCAGCCTTTAAAGAACCCATACCTCTCGATGAAACTCCCAATCGGGCACCCTCATCAATAAGGTTTTTGACTATTTTTCCGTATGGTGTGTCCAAGATTTTGGCTCTTCCCATAAAGTTATTGTCAACTTCTTCAAGTTCTTCAATCATGTGTGAAACTCTCTCAAGATTTACAGTTGGACCATCTGGATGCCCCAATTCACCAAAAGCTCTTTTACTGTTGATAAATTTTTCTGTATATCTTTTAGCTTCTTTTTGAAGAACTTCTTTAGGATAGATTCTTCCATTCCTGTTCTTAGTTTCAGCTTGCATGAAAACACCTTCAATAAAATAACTCTTACCTCCGTCCTTTGAAGCTTCGGTAAGAAACTCTATGTCATGTGCTTCTTCGCTTATAAGTTTCATGGTCCTCTCCGTTATGACTCTGGATTTTTTGATGCTAATCTTTCTCTGTAAGCATCTTTCATTTGTTTTTTAATAGAAGGTTTTAACCTTTTCTCCCACTTAGAACCCATTTTTTGTACTTTTAGATCTGCTTTCTTTTCTATTCCAGCTTTAACACCAGCAGATGCAGTCTTGTAAATACCCTGTTTATCTACGATTGTAAGTGCTTTCTGTCTTACTGCTCTTTTTATTGCCTTCTGTATCTTTTCTTGAGTAGGTGGCTTCTTCATTGAAAGTGCCCTCCTCTTAGCAGCAATTTTAGATTTTTTCTTGACTGCAATAGACCGCTTTATTCTTTGTTGAACAGTCAATGCTTCCATGAATTCTGAGTATGTTTTCATCCTACTCTCTTTTGAATCCTATCTCCACCAAGGGTTTTACCTTGAGCTGCCATTCTTTCTCTCTTCTTTGCAACACCAGAAGATTTTTCTTGTTTTCTTTTCTTCTTACGAGCCAATGCAATCTGAGTTCTGTTTTTCTTATAATCTAATCTTGCTTGTCTTCGTTTTGCTTTGGCATCAGCACTTTTGTCCATTCGGACTTTTACTGGAGCTATCTCATCCAATAATTCTTTAAAGGTTTTCATTATTGATATCCTCTAGTTTGTCTAGCAACTTGTTGCATTGTATAACCAAGATTACCATTACCCTCAAAGTTAGGTGTATTGAAACTATCCCCTTTAGCAATTTCCATCCATACTGTTCCAGTATCACCAGATGAATGACCTATCGTAGTGTATTGTACATCCCCTAAAACATCACTAGTATTTCCAGATGCTGACATTGGAATACCACCCATAGTGTGTCTATAATCTATATTTCCGTTACCAGTATATAAACCTATCATTTGTTCTGAAGATGATCCATCAAATTCTATTTTGAAAGACATTCCACCACTAATAGAGTATGCAACTCTTCTAACTGTAAATGTTGGATCGACTAAAGCTGGTGCTGTAGAACCATGAACTGCAGCTGTACTTGCTCCAGATACAGATCCAGTAATAGTTTCATCATTTGCTGGTACTGCTCCATTGGTTAAAGCTATAGGTTCATTATTGGATGCACTAGTTACTCTATAAACTGTGACTGTAGAAGCACCTCTCACATAATTTTGTACTACAGCAAATTGCATATCTGTACCACTAAAAGTAAGAGTTTCCCCAATACAAAATGGTGTGTCTGGTGCACCATCTAAGGTTACTAATACTTGTTTGTATGTGAGATCTGAGGCATCTAGCACATTTAAGTCAGTTTTACCAGTACCATCTGATTGATTGGTAAAGGTAAATAACACCATGTCAGCTGTCTCTCTTATGATTTCACTAGTTATTGTGTCTGCCATTGGTTATCCCTCATGCGCTTTTCCAAGGACTTTCATAAATGCTCTTTCTGTCCTTTGGATTTGTTTAATAGTTCTATTTTTCTCTGAGGAACTTAATCCCTCTATATATTTAACCAAAATCTCTGATGTAAGTGGATCTATCGGTATATCAGATCCATCGTCTAAAGAAATTTCACTATCCTTTTTAGACTTGGAAATTTTCTTCAAGTCTTTCATGATGTCTTCTGCAATAAACTCTCCAAACTTTAACATTACACTTTCTTTTTGTACTAAAGTAAAAGATTTTCCTGTTTTTGATTTTTTAGCTTCCCATCCAGTAGGAGCTCTACCAGCTATTTTGTAATATGCATTGGCATCATTATCATTATCTATTTCACCAGCTTCACCTTTTCTTCTTAGTTCTTTCTCTTTATCTTCAGGTTCAGTTTCTTTTTCTGGTTCAGTTTCTTTTTCTGGTTCTTTTTCTGGTTCTTTTTTTACTGTAATTTTTGCAATATCAGCTTGATCATCAGCTTTATCTTTAAATTTTTTAACAAAATCTTTGACCTCAGAATTTGTCATATTTTTAGGTAATTTTACCTCTTTAGAACCCATTTCACCAGTTTCTTTATCAAAAACTGGCACTATAATTTCTTTACCCTTGGGATTTTCTTTTCTTTCTTTTCTAGTTTCTTTATATCCTTTTATCTTGTCTTTTGATTTTTTATAGAGTTTATAACCGCCTACCCCCAAACCCAATAATCCCATGGCTCCTGCAATGGTAGCACCAATGGGACCGATCTCGTTTACATGGTTTTGTTCTGAACGAAACTCCTTAAACTGTTTCATGCCTCTGCCGGGGTATTCTCTGTCTCCACTGCGGCAGGTTGTGTTTCTTGCTCTGGATTAGAAACAGGATTAAACATAGATTGAGCAACTTCCGCTTTTTTTGCTTCAAGATGTTTCATAACTTTATCTGCCAGTACACCATGTATGGCTTCTTTAACTCTAGCCCCATCTCCTGAGATGGAGTATTTTACAATATCTTCTGATGAATAGTCGCTCATTGGATTTCCTCTATTTTATATTTTTAGGGTTACTAGTATTTATATCAAGTCAACTCTAAGACTCATTTAATACACTTTTCATAATATCATTCATTTCTTTCTTCAACTTCACATCCTCTTTCACAAACTTACCCTTTTTTGGAACAAAAGACTGCATATCGTCTTCTGGTTCGTCAGGAGCAGCTGCAGCCTCAGCTTCAATTTGTTTGTCTATCTCTTCAATTTCTTCCTGAGTCTGTTTCAATATTCTCTTACGGATATATTCCTTTGAGTAAAAGTTACCGACAATCTCATCAGCAAAGTTCATTTGTTGTAATGTGTTTAGTCTCTCGTTCAACATTTCTGCCTCTTTCAACTCAGCGAAATGTGAATCAGTTTGCCACTCATAAAACAGGTTTGGTTCGATCATTCTCCAATCATTCAGAGTGAGAACACCCTTGAGAATTAATTGTTTTTCCAAACAAGTATTGAAAAGATGATTGAACCTGTTTCTCAATCTTTCGATAAATCTTGTGAATTTTACTTCGTCCCTCGATATCTCTTGTGCTCGACCAAGAACAAAACCAGAGTCCTGCTCAAGTCGAGATGTTGGTACATTCAAAGATTTGTAAAGTTTTCTTTGAAAATATTCAACATCAGCCAACTCACCAAGATTTTCACCGCCAGGAAGAGTGGTAATTTCTGTTCCTCGACCACCTTCTCTTCGTGGCAACCAGTAATCCTCTAACATTGACTGATGCCTACGATCATCCCGAATCTCACCTGTGTTTGCATCATAAACCAGTTTGTTTTTATATCTGGTCATGATATCACGGAGATATTGTTCGGCTTTCTGTTTAGGTAAATTACCGACATCAATATAGAAGATTCTTCTCTCTGGTGCTCTGGATATTCGATAAATGACCACAGCATCTTCGATCATTCTAAGTTGATTGAGAGGTTTAATTGCTTTGTGGAGATATGACAATACTATTTTTTTGTCTTCACTTAAAATTCCAGAATGACAGTAAGCTATAGAATCTGGTGCAATTCTTATTATTTGACCACCCTTTTTACCATCCATACCACCCTCGTTGAATGCAAAATATTCTTCGATTACTGGTGTGGCATTAGGATCTGCCATATCTTTTGGTGGGAGAACTTGCCTTATCTTTCTAATCTTTAATGAATCTACTGGTCTTAGTTCAAGAATACCTTTCTTTGGATCATTTTGATCAATGATAATGTGATAGTATAACCTACCATCAATATACCATCTTCTGAAAATATCAAATCCATGATCATTAAATCTAAGTAAGCTCAGTACATCTTTAAAATTTTCTGTAATTTTTTGTTTTATGAGAGGTGATATATTTGTGTTTTCCAAATTCAAAGATACTGGTGGCTCTTCTCTGTCTGCAACTACAGCATCATTTACAATGTCATCTATGGCAAGTTCAGCCTCTGGATGAAGTGCCATACTACGATATCTGTGGATCAGATCTGCTTCATTTTTAGCAGACCCCTCCATATCCAAATAGGTTGCATATGCTCCGCCTGGAGTACCAGCTACCTCTATGGAACCATCTTCTGTTTGTGGAAGTGTAAAGGAAACTCTGTCTTGTTGTTCACGTTGTTTTTGTGTTCTTCCAATAGTAAAACCGAATAATTCAACTGGCATTTGTTACTCCTAGAGGTAGGGGCTGAGAAGCCCCTTGGCCCCTAGTTGTTTGGAAAAATTTTAAATAATATATTATGCTACAGCAGCAGGTGAATGTAACCAATAATCGTATGCCCATTCTATAGTAAACTCCTCAATAGTATCATTTGTTGCCCAGTCAAGAGCAATTTCACTTACATTAACTGGGAAAATATTTTTAAATTCCCATGTTCCAATTGTTGCACCAGCTCTGGAAAATTGTCTGACCACAGCTTCACCTAAAAGGTCATTAGGTGCAACTACACTCAAGTTTCCTTGATGTGAGTTCATTGTGGCCATCCAGTTTTCGATAGCATTTCTTAATGAAAAATCCTCATCGTTTGTTACTGTAACTGTCCAGTTGTCAAAAACCTTGTTGCCTGGAACTTTAATAGTTCTACCAAAATAAGCAACATCAATGGTTCCAATAGTTTGAGCAGGTATTGCAGCTCCTTTACAGAGAAATGTAAAATTTTTACCCTGTAAATCTGATGTCAAAGCACCCTGAGCTACTTTTGTTATCTGGACTTCAAACAGATTGGGACGGGCTCCACCACCTGACAACCCCTGTGATCTGAAATCTGAAATCGAAAAAGGCATTCTTAAACTCCTTAATAATAGTTATTCTGTTCTATTTATATCATTAACCTACGATCTCTGAGAAATCTACTCCGCTACGTACAGCAACAAAGTTAAGTTGAATGAAGTTGATTGAGCGATTAGGTTTAACAAAAATGTCACCTACGAACTCGTTACGATCAATTACATCGCCAGGATTGTTTGTTTCGTTACAAACAACTCTAAAGTCTAGAATACCATCTCGACCCTGTACAGTTCTGAGGAATGGTTCTACCGCTCCAACAAACTGTGCCCTTGTGAATGCATCGTTAAATTCAAACAGTTGAGCTCTTGCAAATCTTGCTATCGCCTTTTCAAGAATGATGAAAAGTCTTCGTACATTAACTCTATCAAATGCACTTGGTTTTGCAAGAAGAGTTTTGTCACCAAAAAGTACAGTTCCTTCTCCCATAAAAGTTACTACAGGATTGATACTGTTCTTGTAAAGTGTGTCTCTTTCAGATTTTCTAGGATTAAAAGGAAGTTTGATTACATTCCTAATGTTACCTCTATTGAATCCAGCTGGTGAGAACCAAGCATCTCGTGCCGCTTCTGTGGCAGCACATACTCCGGCAACATCACCATTCAGAGGTACATATCGATAAACATCATTGTACTTATCGTACTGATATTTGTAACCTGAGTCAAGGACTGCATAAGATGTGGAACCTAAAGTGTTCCTAAAATCAACTACATCATCAGCCTCATTACCTTCGTTATTGACTACATCAGCAAGTTCTGGTGAGAGAAAAGCAACAATATCTTTTCTACCTTCGGCTATTGAGATTATGTCTAGTGCAACAGTTGCGGAAGTTTCACCACCAATCAGAAGACCGATATCCACTTCTTCAGCGTCTTGAAATTTTCTGAAAGCTGTAATCTTGTCTCCATCTGAAGGAGCTGATCCATCTACACCACCAGACAAACTAGATCGAACAATTAACGACCCAGTTGCAGTCGATGATGCAAACTCAGTTCCAGCTGCAGCAACAGAACCCCATGCAGATACAGTAGCACCGGCTGTGGTATAAGCATCTCCAGCAGCATTATGATCCATCCAGAAAAGATACTTTGATCTATTATTGATAGCATCTACATAATATGCTTTTGTTCCGTCTTCGTACTTTGCACCCTTAGCAACAGAAAGACCTGTAAAAGTTTCTAATCCTTCGTTACGATTTCCTGTCCATTCTCCGTCTTCGTCAATCACTACAACGTGTACTTCATCAAATAGAGCACCCTTTGAAGCAGAATGTGCTGTAGTTACTGGTTCTTTGTCAAAAATACTTGCATATTCCCATGTTCTAGAATATGTTTGTGATACTGCAGTATTTGTGAAACCAAGATTAACTGTTAAGTGAGATGAGTTAGTTACTACATTAACTTTTCTCTCTTCACCATTAATTTTGATAATATCTCCTGCTGTAATCTGAAGATCAAAACTGGTATCCAAAACATCGGTTGTTCCTGCTGAAGTTACGTTTACACTATTTGCAGTTACATTGACCAGACCAGCCATATTTCTTGCAGGTTCACCGAAAGCAGATCTTGCAAGTCTGACCATTGAGTTACCAGCATCTACTGCTGCTGTTGGAGCAATATCTACTGTACCAGCAGTGTTACTTGTGATAGTGGCAATAACAGCACTATATGTGTTTGTTCCAGATACAGCAATTTCAATTGCATCTCCAACCCTAAGTTCTGGGCCAAAAAGTGTACTAGTTCCAGTTATAGCTTTATTCGTGGCAATTGCAACTGTACCTGTAAGTGCAGTAATTGAGTTAGAAGCAACTGTTGTATTTCCAGATGCAAGGTTAGCTCTTGTTGGACCACAAAGAGAAACTTTAATACTGTTTCCTAATTCTCCTGCATACTTCGCTGAAAAATCTCCTTGTGCAGTTACTGGTGTACCTTCTTGTTCTGAATATACTGCTTGATACTGTGATAAGTTTGCAATTAAAACTGTGGTTCCAGATGATGATGCATTTCTCATTGCTGTGTTTGTTGTTCTAACAACATGCAACTTATTTGAATATTGTAGAAAGTTTGCAGCCACAAAAAATGAGGTAAAGGTATTTGCATCAGGAGATTGAAATCTTTCCCTCAACAAATCTTCTGAATCAATTAATGTGACATCGTTTACTGGACCCCATCGAAACGCTCCAGCAAATCCCGCATCTATTGAGGAAATGCCAGGAACTATAGTAGTCAGATCAATTTCTGATGTGTTAACGCCGGGACTTACTTGAAAAGGCATGTCTTCTCTCCTTATTAAATATGGTAAATTTCATTACTGGAAATATTTATAAAAATTCAAGTTTATAGAGTTAAAATTTATTGAAATATAAATACTTTTTTAAGGGAGTGATATGAAAGAAATTGACAGATTTTTAGCAAAAATTAGCAAAAACTCAGGAAGTGAATGTTGGACATGGAAGGCCTCACGGACACAACAAGGATATGGAATGTTTTCATATCAAGGAAAATCTATACCTGCTCATAGATTTTCTTACATACACCACAAAGGAGAAATACCCTCTGGACATATTGTACACCAAACTTGTCAGAACAATGGTTGTGTTAATCCAGACCACCTTATAATATGTACTAAAAGTGAATCAAGATTAAAGTATAATTCTACCAGAGTTCATCCCGATGCTAAAAAGTTAATACAAAATTTAAAATATGAGAAAGAAGAAGGCCAACCAAGTGACTTCGGTTTTGGTGAAGATGTTTAGAGATATTGTCTCTGATGATCTGCAATCTCCCAAACTTGTCCAGTAGAATCAGTATACGTTTCATCTTCTCTACCATCATCTATTATTCCAAATGGTAGCATATCTTGTTCAAATGCTGCTTCGTATTCCTCAAACATTTTTTGTCTGAGATCTAAATCTGTCATGTCTTTAAAATATCTTTGTTGAACTAACCAAGCAAAAATTACTAGTGTCATAGCAAGGTCATCATGTGACCCCTCTTCTGCCTCATAAGAATTATGTTTAGATGCAAAGGTTGTTAACTCAGCAATTGTGTCAAAATCTGGTACAATGAGTTTATCAGTTTCAATCATATCTTTCAAAGTCGCACACCCGATTCTCTTGAGTTGTTTACTGGTTCGTATTCCTAGTTGAATGTTCTTTGAAAATCCTCCACCTATTTGTTGTCCTGCTCTACCTTTCATAGAAGTTATTAATACGTTTTCATACTCTAGATCATAATGTAAAGTCTCTGCAACCTGTGCTCCAATATCGTTTATTTCTAGTAGGATGAACGCAGTATTATACTTCATACCAACTTGATATATGATGTTTGGATACAGATTTGGTGAGATTTGATTATTTCTATATTTTCCAACTTGACGATATGGTATTTGTGAAATATCAAATATTGAAAAAGCAGAATAGTCTTGACCCTTTCCTTGGGCTGTATCCACGATCATACAATAGTTGGCTTTCTTTCTTGGTTCCTCGTATATGTCTATTCCATTATTTCTAAATACTGGCGTCTTAAAAACCATCGTTCTAAGTTTTGATGGATGTATAAGTGTATGTGTGGAACCTACAAACTCACACTCAAATTCCTGAGTGAACTGAGTTTCACTTGTGTTCTTAATAGTTTCTTGTTTCCACTTGTCATCACGGCCTGGAACCTCTGACCAATGTACATCTATTGTTTTGTAGTTATTTCTTCCCTCTTCAGCATCTACCCACATTTTGTAGAACATATTCAATCCAAGTGGAGTTGATACTATAAAGACTTTTGTGGTTTCACCAGAAGAAATTGTGGGATAAACAGAAGTGAAGAATTGTTCTGCTATATTCTGAGGCACGTGAGCAAACTCATCAAGAAAAATGATGTTGAAAGAACTACCTCGAACAGCAGACCCTGACGTGGCTGATGCAAGGATCTTAGAACCATTCTCTAGTTCAATGTTACCTTTATTCCATACAACCACTCCTTGTTGTAACCATTTAGGTAAATGTTCATAAGCTAACTGAAGTCTACCAAGAAGTTCTCTCGCTGTGTTTCCTTTATTAGCAAGTATGGCAACATTAACACTCTCGTTGAATAAAACGTAGTGAAGTAAAAAACTGATAATAGTTGTACTCTTACCAGTTTGTCTAGGCATTTTACAAATTACAAACCTTTCATCACTAAATGTCTGAACCATTTTATCTTGATAAGGATACATAGTGAACGGAACAAGACCCTTATCAACGTGCACAATTTGTACATAGTTTTCTATGAAATGTTGTGGACTTTCCATACAATTTTTGTACTCTTCCAGAGTTTCCTCTGTCCATTGTATGGTCTGACCTACATTTTTAAGATTTGGATTCCCCAGATACGTCGCTGACGCCATCTTTGCCCTTCTTCAAAAACTTCTGTAGTTCTGCAGTTGAACCGACAAACAGATTATTTGATACTGTTTTTGGAGCACTTTCAGTTGTTAAATCTTTTTTAGTTTTGTGGAGATTGAGGAGTTCTTTATTTGTATCTGTCAATTTTCCGATTAATTGACCGACTACCTCAAATGCTCTAGGATGTTCTGATTGTTTAGCAATTTCAATAAGTTCTTCAAGTCCGTCTTGTCCTCTCTCTATGAGATTATACAAATTTTCCCTAGCATACTGAAAATCAGTATCCTCATCATGACCATTGATAATTGGAGTTACATTATCAACTTTTTTGATTTCCTTTGGAGGCTTTTCGACAATCCCGAGCACCTCATCTAAATGCTCTTCTACGTTCATTTTTTCCATATCAATATGTATCTATGTCTGTACCAGTGGTTGGATCATTATATTTACCCTCTTCAAAAAATTCAAATGTTTCACTAAATCCATAATCAGAATCGGCTGTTGCAGAGAGTGGAGCAGGTACAACTGTGTAACGAGATTTGATTGTTGCATCAGCAACACCATCCTCTACACTCTCGTTGACTATTCTTGCTCTATTAGGTGCAACATACGAACCATCATATTCTTCTCCATAACCATCCAATAAAATATAGTTAGTAGTATCAGAATCACTATCCTCAAGAATGATAAACTCTGGATCATCTGGTATTTCTTTAGAGTCGCCGGGTATTCTGAAATTGACTTCGATAGTTTTAATGACTTCACCAGATTTGACATCGGGATAGATATATCCTTTGAGTGTAAAATCTAAAGTCCAAGTGATAGTTCTTCTTGTGGCAAGGTCACCTTCATACTCATCTGAGACAGATGTTGAATTTAACACTATGGGAACATCAGCTGTAATTCCCATGTCTGGAATGGTATTAATGTTTACAGTAAATTCAGGAGTAAAAAATGGAAGAATTTGTTCAAGAATTTGAGTACCATCTTCAGCATTCTTAACTAAAAAATACAATCCAAACTCAAAATTATATGGAACTGGATTGTACATAAACTTATGTTGTACAGTAGTTCCAGCTGTGTTTGCCGCAACATTCCTAATTACATTGTTTAATTTTCTAGTTGTATCGTAAGAAACTCCTGTCAACGCAAAACCCATCCTTGGAGTTCTGGTTGCAGTAACTCTTCTGTTAGATGAAGTTTCTTGTATGGCTAGTAAAAATTTTTGTTTTGGGCCATATGCAAGTGGAACTTTTAATCTTTCAACTACGACTCCACTAGAATTTTTCCTCTCAACATTAATGTCGTTGAAGAGAGTACCAAATGCTGCTACATATTTTCTTATAGTTTGATGATAAAAAGTCTGTCCTAACATTAGTAGCCACTTCCTTCACTAAACGGATTACCCTCCGAAAAATCAAGAATTGAATCTGCAACAGTTTCGATTCCAACATTATTTGCATATAGATCAACATTTGTACCAGTTGATGCACCAGTTGATATCTCCTTCTCATCAAAAGTAGTGACTGCATAAGAAGCACTCGACTCAACCATAATTTTACCTTGAGTAGAAGATTCTGGTGTGGTAAGACTTTCATCCTCTAGTAAAATACTACCAGATTCCCCTTCTAGTTGTATTGAGAATGGAAACTCAAGAATTGGATTTGATGAACTGAATGTTCCAATAATATTACCAATAGTAAGAGTTGTGAATACTGAATCATCTGTTTTAATTCCATCAGCAACAAACTCAGCATTTCCACTCTCTCTTACTAAAGTGTCTCCATCTTCAGTTAAGAGATTCTTGAATATTAGATCAGCACCATGTACGGCAAATACTTCACCCTTGACTGTTGCATCAGAGAATCCTGTAGTACCTTGATAGACAGACTCGCCAACTGTATATGTTCCAAGTCCTTCTCCAAGAGTAAATTTAATAGAGTAAGAATTATCTATTTCAATCTGATCAAGTTTATCAATACCAGTATCAATTGCTTCATCAGCATATTCAAAGAGTTCACAAACTATATCAAAAGTTTGTAAGCCACCTAGTTGATAGAAAACATTAGTATCTTGAACGTGTTTGATTTCAAAAAGAGAATCGGAAAGTGGAAAGAATATGAGATCACCCTCTAAAGGCTCTTTATCCCTGTTATTTCCTTCAAAACTGAGATCTATAAATCTTCTGCGAGAAACTGTAAAGGTAATTTGATCTCTTACCTCAAGTCCAAAATTACTGATGAATGTACCATCTCCCTCAAATCCATCCACACTTTTAATGTACATTTCAATGACACGGGCATCTTCAAATTTAGAGATACGATCTTCACCATAAATTGAATCTGTATTAACTTGAGTCCTAGGCATATAGTGTACATCAATGCCATAAGATTTTATAGATTCTATTAAAAGACTTTCAACTAACCTTTGATCGGGAGTGTTAGATCCATAATGATTGAAATAGTGATTAGTTGCCATGTTATCCTACCATAAGATCATCAGGCAATTCATACTCCAATCTTCCTTCTACTTCAAGTCTTTCCAGTTCAGTAACTGCATCATCGTATATTTGTCTTCCGTTCAGAGTAACACCACCAGGCAACTGAACACCCTCAAACTTAATTAGGTTTTGGCCCCACTGTTTTTTCATCAACGCTGTACAATATTTTTTGAGAAATCTATCACCATAAGCATCTGTATATGTATCTGGATTCATACTTTGATATGCTTCAATAACCACAAAATCATCTATTTTTAAATCACCAGACCAATCTATGTCTAGATATAATCTGTCTCTGTGTTTGTTAAATCTAAATCTAGGTAATCCAGAAAAAAGATTCTGTATCATAGAGAGATATTGTTGTGTAAAAACATAGTTTCTCATATCCCCAGCAGTTCCCATAGTATACAAATCATTCAATGCATACTGATAATTTACTGAAAACATATTTGTGCTACCACTTAAATTATCAGAGAATGGTATAACACCTGTGATTCCTATATAACTTTCATCTAAAGTCACATAATGATTATCAATATCGCCAAATGTTTGAGTCGTTGAGGAATGAACTGTTGCTGTTGCTCCACTTGATAAACCTGTAATTGTTTCACTAGCAGTCCAAGTTGTTGTTATATCTCTGTAATAAGTGTTACCATCACCTACTGCCTCTGCATTAGAATTATTTTTGGTTGTTGGACTTTGAAATCTAATCGTAGTATTTGCACTATGAAATTCATGAAAAGTTGCTCTTATACCACTTGAACCACCCTCTATAGTTTCTCCTGAAGTAAACGTACCTGTAGGAGATCCTGCAAGTTTCTGTGTGGAGGCACTGATTTGTTTCTTTACAAATTCTGGGTGTGTTCCATCATAGTGATACTCTTGAAAATATTGGACTGCATCATCTATTGCATCTTCAATCTGATCATCGTCAAGATTCAATTCGACAACTGGATGCCCTAACTTTCTTTTACAGTAGTCTTTGAATGTTGTTCTTGATGTGGGTTGAGTCATTTTAAATCCTTACTTTGTAGACTGAGGCGATACAGTTACAACTCCCTCCGCTAATCTTTCTACAGTGGTTCCATCAGATTGAGTATATTCTATATCGTAGACATATTGACCAGCAGAAACATTAGCAGTATTTGTTGCTGTCATAGAGATGGTTACGTTAGATCCAGATTCAGATGTTGAAAAAGTATGTATATTGTTACCAGAATATGTAGATTGTCTTAATTTTGCAGCAGTAGTCCCAGAGGAAATTGTAACATTACCTCCAGCTGTATTTTTAGCAGTAATCGTTTTCTCAAAGGTTGCCCCTTGATCTAATACAAAATTTACAGTTTGTTTATTCAGAGTTAATGCCATGTAATTCTCCCTGTAGTTATACCTTTTCTTCTATTATTTAGTAA
>VTLG01011643.1_pt1 | contig 16313 bp, 20 predicted proteins | sample 4694571 | NCBI WGS metagenome assembly VTLG01 (sample SAMN12604809, study PRJNA352737) | marine metagenome | biome: ENVO:00000447; feature: ENVO:00000209|ENVO:00000569|ENVO:01000036; material: ENVO:00002151; isolation source: viral sequences binned using virsorter ...
GAGTAGTGCAAGTATAGGATAAACAAAAAAATTAATTAAGACGTTATTATAATATGAGAATAGTAGAACTAATTTTAGGAGACGATGAATTAACAGGAATAGAAGCTATATCAGTAGTAGAAAATCCTGCAATCGAAGAAGATTTTATAGCTCTAAAAAGTCAAGAGATAAAACTTGCTGAGGTAGATAAAGAGAAGCGTATTCTTATGGGTGCTTTACTTGTACCAAACAAACCTATACTAAGACGTAAAGGCGAAGAAGAATATTACATTTACTTTTCTAGAAATACTGTTGCAAAAGCATCACAGCTTTACTTAATGAATGGCAATCAATCAAAAGCTACATTAGAACACCAACATACAATTAATGGACTAACCTTAGTAGAATCTTGGTTAGTAGAAGATGAGGTACACGATAAATCAGTAAAATATGGACTAAATGTTCCTGTAGGTACTTGGATGGGTGCTGTTAAGGTAAACAACGAGGAAATTTGGAATAACTTTGTTAAAACAGGTAAGGTTAAAGGTTTTAGTATTGAAGGATATTTTTCGGATCGTATGGAACGTCCTAAAGAGCCTGTAAACGACTTTGATGAAGAAGAAGCAGAAGAAATGTTATCTGTTATTAGATCAATAGTTAGAGAGGACAAGCGTTTAAAGGGTGGTAAGCGTAGAGAACTAGAGGCTTATAGTGATTACCCTAACGGTGTTAAGAACAACGCTAAAAAGGGCATAGAATTAAACGAGAAAGTTAATAATAAGTGTGCAACTCAAGTAGGTAAGATACGAGCTAAACAACTTGCACAAGGAAAAGCAATATCTAAAGAAACAATAAAAAGAATGTACTCTTTTTTAAGTAGAGCAGAAGAATACTACGATGAGGGAGATTCTAAAGCGTGCGGTACTATTTCTTATTTACTATGGGGAGGTAAAGCAGGTCTAAGATGGTCAGAGAGTAAATTAAAAGAATTAGGAGAGATAGAATTAGCTTCTGTAATAGTAAGCGATGATCTAGCTATCATAGACGATAGACTAGCATACGCAACAAAAGAATTAGCAATACAAGCAGCAAAAGATATAGGATGTGATAAATACCACGAACACGAGTTTGAGGGTAAAACTTGGTATATGCCTTGTGAAGAACACAAATTAGAAAAACCTTGTCAAGCAGGTTACAGACAATACGGAATGAAAATAAAAAATGGTAAGAAAGTACCAAATTGTATTCCTATTAAGTAATGGCTAGAAAGGTTATAAGTGTATATGTAAAACCAAAAAAAAAATCACACCCTCACAGCAAAAATGCGAGTGTAGGACAAAAAGGATATAAAAAAAAATATAAAGGACAAGGAAGATGAAAAAATTTGAAACACCAAGTAAGACAAGTCCTAAAGGATCACGCAGAGGTTGTTTATGCGAAAATGAAACCTATTCAGTAAAATGCTGTAAGGGTAATATAATAAATCAAGGAATCGGTAAAATATAAGTTATGAGAAAAAAAGCGATGAGAAATGTGTCAATAATGACAGAACTATCTACAGAAAAGGTAGAGTTAGCTTTAGTTGATGATATTGATAAAGCTATATCTAATTTAAGAAGTGAGTTAGATAATTTACAAAAAGCAGAAAGAAATCAATTTAATGCTGTAGTAGCAATAAGACAAGCAATCAATGAAGCAAGAAAAGTTGATAATGATAGTGTAAGTATATCCAATAAAGTTGAGGGTATGGTTGATACATCAGTAAAACTAATTACAAAGGCACAACAAGCTGCAAAAGATTTAGGAATCAAACAATCAGACATAAAAGGTGTAAGAGAACTATTTAATGTAATAGATGATATAGACCAGAAAGTAGAAGAAATAAAAAAATTTAAATATACTTACGATAAAGTAAAATAGTAAAAATGCAAATATAAATTTAAATACGTTATAGTAATATGAAATCAACAGAAATCTTAAACAAAATCAAGACTTTTTTAGGAGAGGAAGTAAAAGAAGCTCAGACTGAAAAAGCATTAGAACTAGCTCAGTTGAAGCTAGAAAACGGAACAGTATTAGAAGCTGAGGCTTTTGAATCAGGAAACGAAATCTTTATTCTTACAGAGGATGAAAAAGTAGCCGTACCACAAGGTGAGTACCTTATGGAAGATGGCAGAACTTTAGTAGTTCAAGAAGAGGGTGTAATTGAAGAAATTAAAGCACAAGAAGAAGAAGTAGAAGAAGAAGCACCTGTTGAAGAAGAAGAAGAAGTAGAAGCACAATACGTTTCTAAAGAAGAATTTGAATCAGCCGTTGAGGAAATCAAAGGAATGATTAACGAACTAAAGGAAAAGAAAGAAGAAATGGCAGAGGTAGAGGAGCAAGTAAAACAAGAACTTAGCGAAACTCCTGCAACTGAGCCAATCGCTCACAATCCTGAAGTAGTAGAAAAGTTTAAAGTAAAGTTCTCACAAAATAGGAAAGAAACTACTTTAGATAAGATAATGAAAAAATTAAGTAACAATTAAAATTAAATAAAATGCCAAATCCAACAATTACAGGAAGTAGTTATGCAGGTGAATTCGCAGGTAAATATTTAGCGGCTAGTTTATTCGCAGCTAAAACTTTAGATGAAGCTGCTGTAACTATATTACCTAACATTAAGTACAAGGCTGCTATGAAAGTAGGAGCTTTCTCAAATTTAGTAAGATCAGCAGATTGTGATTTTGATGCAACAACATCAGGACTTACACTTACTGAAAAAGTATTAACACCAACTGAATTACAGGTTAATTTACAAATTTGTAAAAAAGAATTACATTCTGATTGGGAAGCTGCTCAAATGGGCTTTAGTGCTTTCGATAGTTTACCTCCATTATTTTCTGACTTTGTTATCGCAAGAGTAGCAGCAGAGGTTGCACAAGCAACTGAAAACTCTATTTGGGGTGGTGCAGCAGCAGAGGGTAACTTTGACGGTTTTAAAACTATTATGCAAGCAGATTCAGACGTAGTAGATGTAACAGGACAATCTGTTACTGCTGCTAATGTTATTGCAGAGCTTACTAAAATTATAGATGCAATTCCAGCGGCTGTTTATGGAAGTGATGATTTAGTATTATATGTATCTACAACTTTTGCTAAGTGTTATATTCAAGCACAAGCAACTTTAGGATATGCTAACTTATATAATGCAGGAACTACAGAAATGAACTTTCAAGGAATTCCAATGTTTGTAACAGCAGGTCTTCAGACTAACAATGCAGTTGCAGCTAGAAAATCAAACTTATATTTTGGAACTGGTCTATTAAATGACAGAAACGAAGTTAAAGTTATTGATATGGCTGATATTGACGGATCTCAAAACGTAAGAGTAGTTATGAGATATACAGCAGGAGTTCAGATTGGTGTAGGAGCTGATATTGTTCTTTACTCATAATAACTAACTTAAAAGGGGTAGTTAACCCTACCCTTTTTATAATATTAACCTAACTTGTTGATTGTCAATAAGTTAAAATAAAAAATATAAACGATATGGCTTGTATATTAACTAAAGGACGTGGTTTACCGTGTAAGACAGGAGTTGGTGGCTTAAAGGCTGTTTACTTTGTTGACTTTGGTGGTCTTGGAGCTTTAACTGCATCTGGAGGAGAAGTTTCTGGGTTTGGTGGAAGTCCAACGCTTATGAAGTTTGACATTAAAGGTACATCGACACTTGACACTACTGTAACCTCATCAAGAGAAAACGGAACTACTTTCTACGAATCAAGTTTAGTAATGAACTTAACATTCCAAGAAAAACAAACATCAGAAGAAATTAAATTATTAGCAGTTGCAAGACCTCAAATTATTGTTGCAGATTATAATGGTAATTTCTTTTTATTAGGTGAAGATCACGGATGCGAATTAACAACAGGTACTTTTAGTAGTGGAGCTGCTATGGGAGATATGTCTGGTTATTCACTAACATTTGTATCTCAAGAAACTGATCCTCCATTATTTGTACAAAAATCTGTAATAGATGGTGCAACTGAAGGTAGCCAGATAACACCAAATTAAAATTAATTTTGTATATTTGAACTCGTAGAGTTTTCATAATGTAAATTAGTTTAGTTTTGAAAGGGGAGTTTTTTAACTCCTCTTTTTTTATGTACAAAATTTAAAGATAGTGCGTTATATAAGTATGAAACATTTAACTACATCTGCTTCAGCACAAACTTTAAAAATAATTCCTAGAAGTTATGCTAGTACAGTTAGTATGATACTAAGAGACGACTCTACAAACACATCAACAACATACGGAAGCATAAGCACCTCAACAGACAAAAACTATTTAGTAATCACAAAAGCATTAAGTCCTGTATTAGTAGAGGGTAGATTTTATGATATGACTGTAAAAGAGGGTAGTAACGTAATATACAAAGACAAAATATTTTGTACTAATCAAACTATTTCTAGTTACTCTGTTAATAGTGGAGAATATACAGTACCAACAGGTAATGATCAGTACGATAACGATTATATAATTATATGAAAAATAAATCAGATTTAAGTATTGTTAATTTAAGCACTTACACCTCTCCTGTAGTAAAGGAAGTAAGAGGCAAAGACTTTATTGAATACGGTGAAGATAATAATTACTTTCAATACTTAATAGACAGATATAACGGCAGTCCTACTAACAACGCTATTATAAATGGTGTTAGTGAGATGATATACGGTAAAGGCTTAGATGCGACTAACTCAAACAAAAAACCAAACGAGTACGCACAAATGATGAGCTTGTTTAAAAAAGATTGTGTAAGAAAATTATGCTACGATTTAAAACTTATGGGACAATGTGCTGTACAAGTTATCTACTCAAAAGACAGAAGTAAAATAGTACAATTAGAGCATATGCCTATAGAAACATTAAGAGCTGAGAAATGTGATGAAAAAGGAGAAGTAAACGCTTATTTTTACTTTAGTGATTGGAGCAAGTATAAGAAAGGTAATGAGCTAAAACGTATTGCAGCTTATGGAAAGTCTAAAGAGCCTTTAGAGATACTTTATATTAAGCCATACAGGGCAGGATTTAAGTATTATAGTCCTGTTGATTATCAAGGGGGTACACAATACGCTGAACTAGAAGAAGAAATATCTAACTTTCACCTAAACAACATTTTAAATGGTTTAGCACCAAGTATGTTAATTAACTTTAACAATGGTACACCTGATCCTGAGCAAAGAGAAATGATAGAAAGACGTATCTATGAGAAATTTTCTGGGAGTAGCAATGCTGGGAAGTTTATTTTAGCTTTTAACGACAATCCAGATACTGCAGCAAGTATAGAGCCTGTACAGTTAAGTGATGCACACCAACAATACGAGTTCCTAAGCAACGAAAGTTCTAAAAAGATAATGGTATCTCACAGAATTGTAAGTCCTATGTTATTTGGTATTAAAGATGATACAGGTCTAGGTAACAATGCAGACGAATTAAAGACAGCATCTATCTTATTTGACAACTTAGTAATTAAAAGTTTTCAAGGGCTTTTAATAGATGCGTTTGATAAGATACTAGCATACAATGACATCTCTTTGCATTTATACTTTAAAACGCTTCAGCCACTTGAATTTACAGACTTAGAGAACGTACAAGATGAAGAAACAAGAGAAGAAGAAACAGGAGTTAAGTTAAGTAAAGAAGATGACTTTAGAGACAACATAGCGCAAGACTTAATAGACTTAGGTCAAGATGAAGAAGAACTACTAAGAGATTTTGATCTTGTTGATGAATCAGATGTTGATTATGAGTTTGACGATGAGATGGATGAGCTTATTGAAGAAACTAACAACGAAATTAAATTAGCAAGAGCAGGAAAGGCTACACCATATAGAAAAAGCGACCAAGACGGAAAAACACCTGCAAGTAAATTATTAGGTTATACATTTTTAGTAAGATACTACTATAGTCCTAACAGAGTAAAGAAAACATCAAGAGAGTTTTGTAAAAAAATGGTAAAAGCCAAAAAGGTTTATCGTAAAGAAGATATTAAGGCTATGGATAGATTAGCTGTTAATGCAGGGTTTGGCAAGAACGGATCAGACACTTACTCTATATGGCTTTATAAAGGTGGTGCGAGGTGTGAACATTATTGGAGCAGAAGAACGTATTTAAGAAAAGATGGTAATAAGAGCTTAGGTAAAAAGCTATATGATAGTGAAGCTAAGAGACGAGGTTTTACACCTCCTAAGAACGCAAAAAAAGTAGCTATGAAGCCAAAGGATATGGCTTATAGTGGATATACAGCAGCATACGCTAAGAAAATAGGAATAAGCAGATAATTATGGCAACAGTTTTATTTATATCGAGAACAGATTTAGTCAAGAATAGTATTATTGATGGTAATGTAGATACTGATAAATTTATACAATTTATTAAAGTAGCACAAGAAACAGAAATCAGAAACTATCTAGGTACTAAACTATATGATAAAATTGGTGCAGATATTTCTGGTAGTGGTTTATCAGGAAACTATGAAACCTTAGTAAACACTTATGTACAGCCTATGTTAATCTGGTACGCACAAGCAGAGTACATTCCTTATGCAGCATACCAAATAAAAAACGGAGGTATATTTAAAGGTAACTCAGAGAACGCAGAAAGCGTAGCAAAAGAGGAAGTAGATTATCTAGTAAACAAAGCAAGAAATACAGCAGAATATTATACACAAAGGTTTTTAGATTACATAGAAAACAACAGTAATTTGTTTCCAGAGTATAATCAGAACACAGGTGGTGATGTTTACCCAGATAGTGATGGTTTATTTAATGGATGGGTACTGTGAAATACAAACCAAAAAATAAAAATATAGTAAAACTTAAAAAGTATTTAGATATGAATTGGTACACTAATAATACACAAAACATAAAAGTAGAATATATTAACAAAGTAGCTAAGTAGATATGTCAGATAAGAAGTTTTCAGAGTTTACGTTACAAACCGACAATTCTAATGTTGCGTTTGTTGTTGGTTTTAATGGATCGGATAATGTTAGAATATCACCTAGCAATCTTATAGGTAGTGGTTTTTTAGCTACCTCTGGTGGTACTATGACAGGTAACTTACTTTTACAAGACAACATACAATTACAAGTAGGTACAGGTGCTGATCTTAAACTATATCACAATGCTACAGATTCATTTATTGAGAATCAAACAGGTATATTAAAAATACAAAGCTCTGTAGTAGATGGCGATATATCGTTTCTTGCAGATAATGGTAGTGGTACGCCTACAGAATATTTTAGATTAGATGGTGGTTTAGGCATAACATTGTTTAGTGAAAATGTAAGATGGGCAGATAATAAATATGCTTATTTTGGTGATGGTAATGATATGCAAATTAGACACGCAGGAACAAGTTCAGAAATATCAAATTACACAGGTTCGTTAACTATAAGAAACCTTGCGGATGACCAAGACATTATATTCCAAACGGATGACGGTAGTGGTGGTACAACAGCGTATTTAACTTTAGATGGTAGTGCCGAAAAAATACTAATGCACAAATCAACAGTTTTCTCTGGTGGTGGTATGGACTATGGTGTAGATGGTACAGGTGCAGATGTTATATTTTATGGTGATACATCAGGTAGAGATATGAAGTGGGATCAAAGTGAAGACCATTTATTATTTAAAGATAATACTACATTAAAACTAGGTACAGGTGGTGATTTAGAAATTTATCACGATGGTAATGATAGTTTTATAACTGCTAGAACAACTGATTTAAAAATACAACAACTTGAAGATGACAAAGATATAAGGTTTTTATGTGATGACGGCTCTGGTGGAGTAACAGAATATTTTAGAGTTGATGGTGGTTTGACTTTGAGTGTAGCAAGTAAGCATATAAGATTTGAAGATAGTGTAGAAGCTCGTTTTGGTACAGGTGGTGATGCACGAATTTTTCACGATGCAACAGACACTTATTTTGATAATTTTACAGGTGATTTATACATAAGGAACAGCGCTGATGATAAAGATATTATATTCCAATCAGATGATGGTAGCGGTGGTGTAGAAACTTATTTCTTTTTAGATGGTAGTTCTTCTAAAACTGTATTTCCTGATAACAAACAAATACAAATTGGTGGCGGAGGTGGAGATGGTTACATATACAGCGACGGTACTAATATGTGGATTCAAGGTAATAATCCATCTGGTAATATAAACATATATCAAGGTGGCGATGATGGTGATATAAGATTTTATTCTGATGATGGTAGTGGTGGAGTAACAGAATATTTTAGAGTTGATGGTGGCGCGGTTAATAATATTTTTTCAAAAAACACAAAATTTGGAGATAGTGTTGAAATATTAGTAGGAGATGGAAACGATTTACATATATATCATAATGGTTCAGATTCTTATGTTAGTAATGACACAGGAGATTTATATATAAGGAACAGCGCTGATGATAAAGATGTTATATTCCAATCAGATGATGGATCTGGTGGGCTTGCTAATTATATTGTTATTGCAGGTGCTGAAACATTAACAAGTTTTCAAAAAAATACAAGACACAATGATAGTATAGAAGCTCGTTTTGGTACAGGAAGTGATTTAAGAATCTACCATAACGGAACAAACTCTAATATAGAAAATTTTGCAGGCACTTTACAGATTATACAAAATTTAGATGATGGCGATATATCTTTCAAATCAGACGATGGTAGTGGTGGAACAACTGAATATTTTAGGGTTGATGGTAGTAGTGTTTTGAATATATTTTCAAAAGATATAAGACTTCTAGATAGTGTTAGGTTGAATATGGGAGACCAAAACGATTTACATTTAAGACATAACGGAACAAATGCGTTTATGACTAATTCTACAGGTGATTTAACTATTACTAATGAAGCTGACGACAAAGATATTATTTTTCAAGCTGATGATGGCTCTGGTGGAACTACTGAATATTTTAGGTTAGATGGAAGTGTTGCTGGTTTTACTACTTTTCCTGATAATACAACTTTAGCTGTTGGAACAGATAGAGATTTTAGAATCACTCACGATGGTACAGATACAAATATTTTTGGGGTTACAGGTGATATAGTTTTTACAAATTATGCAGATGATAAAGATATTGTTTTTAGAAGCGATGATGGCTCTGGTGGAGTAGAAACCTATTTTTTATTAGATGGAAGTGCTAATAGTGATGGTAAGCCAAGAACTATATTTCCTGATAATGCCATACTTGCTTTAGGCACATCACAAGATTTTACAATGCAGCACAATGCTACAAATACAGAGCTTGTAAATGTAACAGGTAATTTAAATATAAAAAATAGCGCAACAGATGGTGATATAAGTTTTTTTGGTGATAACGGATCAGGTGGTACAACAGAGTATTTTAGAGTTGATGGTGGTAATGCAAAATCAACTTTTTCAAGAAATTATCAAGCGTTAGACAGCGTAAAAGCACAGTTTGGTGATAGTAATGATTTAGAAATATATCACGATGGTAGTAATTCTTATATTTCTGATACAGGAACAGGAGATTTAAAAATACTTGGTGAAACAAATATTTATATAGGAGCAGCAACAGGTGGTGCAAATATGGCGCAATTTATAAAAGGTGGTGCAGTAAAACTTAGATTTAATGATTCTAATAAATTTGAAACTACAAGTAGTGGAGTTAGTGTAACTGGAGACATTAATTTAGGAGATAGTTCATATTTATATATAGGTGCATCAAACGACTTACAGCTTTATCACGATGGCACAGATAGCTATGTCAGCAATACTCAAAATGAAGGAGATTTAATTATACAAAATGGCGGTAACGACAAAGATATAATATTTAAATGTGATGATGGCAGTGGAGGAACGACGGCTTATTTAACTCTAGATGGTGGGTTAGGATATACTACGTCTCAAAAAAGAATTAGAATTGTAGACGCAGAACCACTTGAATTGGGTAGTAGTGGTGATATGCAAATCTTTCACAATAGTACAGATTCATTTATTGATAACTATACAGGTGATTTAACAATTAGAAACAGACAAGATGATGGAGACATAGTATTTACTTCTGATGACGGAAGTGGTGGTTTAACTGAATACTTTAGATTAGATGGTGCTTTAGGTTATACCGTAACAAGTAAACATATATTATTTAATGATAGTGTAAAAGCAAGGTTTGGTAACTCTGCTGATTTAGAAATTTATCACGATGGTAGTAATTCTTATATTGATGAAACAGGTACAGGTAGTTTATATGTCAGAGCAAGTGATACTGTCTATATACAAAAATCTGATGGTAGTTCTGCTATGGCTCAGTTTACAGCAGGAGGTGGCTCTTACTTATACCATAATAACAATTTAAAATTTGGAACTACAAGTAGTGGAGTAGATGTTACAGGAAGAATGGATATTAATGATGGTAATAACAACGTATCAATAGGTGATAATGCAGGAGACGCACTAACAACAGGGGTTGATAATACAGCTTTAGGATATAATGCTCTGACATCTGCACAAGAGGACGGTAGAAATACTGCTATCGGTAGAGGTACTTTAGCTACTCAAAACGGAGCAGGAACTGCATATAATACAGCAGTAGGTTATCACGCAGGCGCAGCTATTACAACAGCAACAGCGAATACTTTATTAGGTGGTCTAGCAGGGGATGCAATCACAACAGGTTTTGGTAACGTAGCTATAGGCTATAATGCTTTAAGTGCAGAAGATACAGGTGGAACTAATGTAGCAATAGGACACGCTGCTTTACAAGTACTAGACACAGGATCAAATTCTTATAGTGTAGCTATAGGTTATGATGCAGGTAAAGCTATTACGACAGGTGTTAAGAATACTATTATTGGAGGAGATGCAGGTAAATCTTTAACAACAGGTGAAAAAAACGTAGCAGTAGGTTATCTTGCTTTATCTAATGAAGATGCTAACGGTTTTAATGTTGCAGTAGGAGTTGATGCTTTAAGGGATTTGAATGCAGGAGCTGATGCATACAATGTAGCTGTAGGTGCTAGTGCTGGAGCTACAATGTCAACAGGTAGATATAATAATTTAATAGGAGCATTTGCTGGAGATGCGCTAACTACAGGCTGGTCTAATACTGCTATAGGATATTTAGCTTTAACTACAGAAGATACAGGCTCAGATTCTGTTGCTATTGGTAGAAGTGCTTTGCAAAATCAAAATTATAATGGAAGTGCTTACAATATAGCTATAGGTAGAGATGCAGGTAAAAATGTTACAACAGGTATTGAAAATGTATTAATAGGTGGATCAGCAGGTGATGCTTTGACTACTGGTCAATATAATATAGCGATGGGTAAAGGTGCTTTATCAACTGAAGATACAGGATCGAGAAACACAGCAATTGGACACGCAGCTTTATTTTCTTTAAATTATGATGGCGATGGTTATAATACCGCTTTAGGTTTTTGGGCTGGGTTATCAGTTACAACAGGTGTTCAGAACACATTGATTGGTGGTTTAGCTGGTGATGCATTAACTACAGGTATGAATAACGTAGCTATAGGATATAATGCTTTAGGCGCTGAAGATGCAGGATCGGCTAATGTAGCAATAGGAGCTCACGCTTTAGAAGACCAAGACGCAGGAACTGCTTATAATACTGCAGTAGGACACGCTGCAGGTAGAAATGTTACAACAGGTGTTCAGAATACAATTCTTGGTGGTCTAGCTGGAGATGCAATAACTGATGGTGATGCAAATATAGTAATTGGTTATGATTCAGGTGGTGTATTAACAGAAGGTGGTCAAAACACTTTAGTAGGAGACCAAGCCGCAGGAGCGTTAACAACAGGAGACGAAAACACATATATAGGAAGAAGGTCAGGTAGTAATGCAACAACAGGAAGTAATAATTTATCTATAGGTGCAGGCTCAAGTTTATCTTCTGCTACAGTAAGTAATGAGGCAAACATATTTAATGGCTCAGTTGTAGCAAGATTTCAAGGAGCTGCAAGTGCTTGGACTTTTGTGTCGGATGAAAGAGATAAAAAAGACATTGAAGATTTAGAACTAGGACTTGATTTTATAGACAAACTTAAACCAAGAAAATTTAAATGGGATTTAAGAGATTCAGATACAGATAAAGGTAAAGAATCATCAGGGTTTATAGCACAAGAAATAAAAGAAGTTTTAGATGAAACAGGTGTTGATTATACAGGTATTGTAGATACTAACAACCCAGACCAATATACAGTTGCACAAGCTAACATAATACCTATGCTAGTAAAAGCAATACAAGAATTAAAACAAGAAGTACAACAATTAAAAAATAAATAATGGAAGAATACACAGACGAGCAAGTAGCTCAAGACATTTTTGCAACTTTAGATTCTATAGGAATTGTAGAAAGAATTAGATTAATTGCAGAATCAAATAGAACTGATGACGAAAAAGATACTCTATTAAGAAACGAAAGACATATACAACTTAAAATGAAAAAGGACAAATTTGTAAAAGGTTTGACTAAAACTCAAGCTGATAGAATTAGTGCTTTAGAATTGCCAAGTTTATAAAAACTATACTAAATTTACTTATGAATTAATATTAACAAGTAAATAAATAAAAATGAAAATTACAAAAGAACAAATTTTAAGAGTTAATCAAGTAATAGCAAGTTTGCCTATTGCATATCTAGCACAAGCACAAGAGATTGTAAAAATCCTAAATGAAAGTGCTGAGGAAGATAAAAAACCTAAAACAGAAAAAAAATGAAATACAAATTTGAAAACAGAGAAGAGCTACTAGGTATGTATAACAGCATACCTACACCTCACTCTCACGGAATAGTAATTGACGGCAATAATCTTATTGTTGAATGGGATGGTGATGCGCCTCAAGGTTGGGATAAATACTCTGAGGTAAAGCCAGAGGTAAAAGTAAAATCTAAAAAGTCTAAAAAGAAATAACTATGAAAATAAGTGAAGATACAAATGTACAATTAGACCTAAAAACAATAGGTATGATTATAGGAGGAGCTGTAATGTTAGCAGGAACGTATTTCACTTTACAAGCTCAAATACAAGTAGCTATGGAAGAGCCAAAACCAGAAGTACAAAAAATTGAGTTTGAATACAAAGATAAATTAGTAAGATCAACCATAGAAAAGATAGATTCTGATTTATCTACAGTCAAAGATGATGTAAATGAAATTAAAAAGTCTCTTGAAAAAATGGATGAGAGATTATATGAAATTAGTAAACAAAGATGAGATGTGTAATAATTGCTTTTTTCCTGACTTATGTAGGTTTTGCTCAATCTAATATTGAGGTAGTTCAATATAGTGCTGAGTTTGTAAAAGATAACGAAATAAGTTTAAAAGCTTTTAGACAGTATGATACTAAAACATTATATATGTCTAAGTCAAGTAGTGTCTTTGCAAAACATAAAGTAGAATTTATACCTAGTGTTATTTTGTTTTATAATGGTGAAGAGGTCTATAGAATAGAGGCAGGAATTAGTTTAAAGCTACCAGAAAATACAATAGAGCAAATAAACAACAAAATAGAAACAATAATAGAAAGTAAGTTTTAATGAAATATATTATTTTTTTTTTTGTTTTCATTTGAGTTTTGCACAAATAGGTGAAGATAAGTTATATCATTTTGCAGCAGGAGCTTATTCTGGCTATACAGGATATAAAGTTTTTAAAACACCAGAAAGTGCTATAGTGTCAGCTTTTGCAATAGGTTTTGGTAAAGAGGTATATGATGAAATAACTTATGGAGGCTTTGATGATGCAGATTTATTAGCAACAACTCTAGGAGGCGTAGCTATACATTTTACAATAAAATTAATAAATAAACCAAAAGATGAGAAAATTAATAATCGTATTGTGCGTGCTTATCGTAAGCAACAGCGTAAGAAGTCAAGAAAAGAAAAATCTCTTTAAGACTATATACAATGAGTTGTTTAAGTATGGTACTTTGTATGTAGCAGGTGATGCTAGAAGTCCTTATGAGCAACAACGTAAAGACTATTTTATAAGAACTAACCCAGATGATCTTTATGACGTACCACAAGTAGTAGATGAAACTATATATCATCCTTTTGATTATAGATATGGTATAGGTTTTAGACGTTTAGCGAGATACGACTTTGAAATAAAACAAAACTACATAGACGGTACAGAAAATATGACAGGTCTATCTTCACCAACAGGAGCAGTAAAAGGCTTTGAATACCTTATACACTTTGAAAAAGAAAGACGTAGAGGAGAAACCTTTACAAACTCAAGATACTTTATAAGACATACAGGCAAGTATCATATAGTAAAAGTAGAACAAAGAAAACAAGGTAACGTAGATTTTGAGTATGCCTCAGCAGAAGCTAGACTAAGATTACCAATAGGCAAAAAGTTTAGTATAAGTGCAGGAGTAATAGCAAGAACACATCAAAAAGCCTATGGGTATAACCCTATAGAAATATGGCTTAATGAATCACAAACATATACTGATCCTGATGGTAATACTTTTGAATACCCACTTAATGTTTGGTATAGTTTAGGTTATCAATATGGGTACACAGATGAGCCAACAACCTATACAAACGAATCTACAGGTGAATCATTCTTTGATTGGATATGGAGAAACCCTCAAGGAGAGATTGTAGCCTATGGTGATAGAGATTTTAGAGATAGAGTTTATGGTGATTTAATGAACAGATATAATAATGAAATTTGGGATGAGTTAGATGCTTACGCAGAGTATGCAACTATAATTGGTTTTGACTTTTATCATCAAAGAAATAATTATTGGTTAATGGCTTACGGTAATTGGATATTACCAAATCACACTTACTTTGAGGGTGATGATGACTTTAATTATCTAAACAGAAATAATTGGGGTTTAGGTGGACTAAGAGAAGATTCAAGTCCAGAGCAATGGTCAGACTATCAGGCAGGCGTTATTATGGGTTGGAAAGTTACAAAAACTATAGGCTTCTTTGTTGAGGGAGAATATACTAAGTTTTGGGATAGTGAATTGTTTAACACCTCAGCAGGAATTAACATAAGATTATGATAAATTTTTTAAAATATATTACAGAAAAACTACAGCAATTTAAATGTTGGAGACACTACAAATGGAATAGTTTATTAGAATATTTAAAAGTAAATTGTGATTGCGATGTTAAAAATAAGTAAACACATTTCTTATAAAGAAGCTGTACATAGTGCAACAGCCAAGCGTAGAGGCATAGAGAATACCCCTAATCAAGAGCAATTAGATAATATGTATAAAGTTGCAGATTTTATATTTGAGCCTCTTAGAATGTATGTAGGAGGTGCAATAAAGATTACATCTTTTTTTAGAAGTCAAGATTTGAACAAAGCAATAGGAGGATCAACAAAGTCTCAGCATTGTAAAGGTCAAGCAATAGACATTGATGATGTTTTTGGTTATAAGACAAATTATGAAATGTTTGAGTATATAAGAGAAAATTTAGATTTTGACCAACTTATATATGAGTTTGGAACAAATGACAATCCTGATTGGATTCACGTTTCGTATGTAAGTAAAAAAGAAAATCGTAATCGAGTTTTAAGAGCAATTAGAGAAAATGGTAAAACTAAATACAAAATTATATAATGGATTTTTCTGTTATACTATTATTGCCTAATGGTGTTAATGTTGGTGTAAATTATTACCCTGCTGACACGCAGCATAATTACGAGGAGTTAAATATTTATTTATTAATCATACAATTAAAATGGAGATTTTATTATGAGTAAAAAGAAATTTAAAGAAACAACAGTCGGCAAACTTTTATTAGGAGCTGCAAGTGTAATCAATCCTACATTAAGCAACGTATTACAAGGCGTTACAACGCCACAAGAGGCGATTGCAGAGATAACTAAGGCTGATGCACCACAAGAGGATAAAATCAAGTTACAACAGCTAATATACGATCAACAAAACAAAGAGATAGAAGCTATAACGTCAAGATGGAAAGCAGATAGTATGTCTGATTCTTGGTTAAGTAAAAACGTAAGACCTCTTGTCTTGGTTTGGTGTATATGTATATTTTCTTTAGCAGGTATTTTAGATAGTATAGATAGTGTACCTTTTCACATAAACGCAACTTGGAATGATACTTTTGAGAAAGTAATGATGGCAGTAGTCTTAGCTTACTTTGGTGGAAGAACGACAGAAAAAGCTACAAGTCTATTTAAAAAATAGTTTTCCCCTTATATATAACGTACCTGATATAACGTATCTAGTTGTTTAAGGTATATAACGTATATATATATATATAGGCGAAGTTATATATTTTTTTTGTAACTTTCAAGT
>VTLG01003418.1_pt1 | contig 16309 bp, 21 predicted proteins | sample 4694571 | NCBI WGS metagenome assembly VTLG01 (sample SAMN12604809, study PRJNA352737) | marine metagenome | biome: ENVO:00000447; feature: ENVO:00000209|ENVO:00000569|ENVO:01000036; material: ENVO:00002151; isolation source: viral sequences binned using virsorter ...
GAGGTGGTGTCCCCCCCCCAATTAAAAAATTTTATAGAATTGAAGGTAAAATTATTCAATATTACCTTTAATTTTTAAAGCCGCTCAATCTAATCCGTTTCTCAAAATCAACAAACTCCTGTTTGTCGGGTTTGTCATAAACCCAGCACCCATAAAACTTCGCAGCAACAATATTAATAAATTTCTCTTTGCTATTTCCGTTGTAAGGGTCTTTACCCGTTTCTGCCTCCTCCGCCGCCGCAGTCGCCAAAATGAACGGCTTAAATATCTTCTCCCACTTCTCTGTCGCCTCCAACATCTTCTTCTCCAAATCACTGAACTCCCAAAAATGAAAGTTTCCCCATAGTGGAAACGAAGAATTATTCCATCCATCTTTGCTGACGAGGTCAAATTTAATTACATCATCTTTATTCTCAACCAAATAATTATACATTTCTTCCACATTCTTCATGCAGAAGCCATCTCCACCATTATTAAGCCATTGCCTGATAAACAAGTCCGCCAACGACCATTTGTCCCGCTGTTTGGCTTCAGTCGCGGTAATCGGGGGGTTGTAGGAGGGCTGCTCCCAGTTAGTGAGTAGGTGGTTGTAGATTTTGGCGGCTGTCATTTGGGTAGTCATTTGGGTAGTCATTATTGCTATTACTATTTCCTATAAATCCAAATCAATTTTTTTTTAGTCATTTGTAACGGCACAGCCGTTTTCAACCTAACCCGTCCAACCCGTTCTTATTATTTTTCTCAAACACCTTTCCTGTGTCACTTGCGACCAACAACAACTTTGTGCACGAATTGGTGTAACGAGGATTTATATATTTATATTCCATTAATTCCCCTTCACTACAGGCATCCCAACATTTGTCGCTGCATATCCCGCTCATATGCTGTTCTATAAATGTGTTTTCGTTGGCGGCTTGGGCTGCCTTCTTGTTAGGATATTTTGGTTTATATGCTTGATTGCATTTGGGGCAGGTGTGCATCTTCGTTCGTGTTCGGCGGCTTTTCTTTCCCATAGTGTGATATAGATTATTAGCATATATTTAAATCAATTTTTTTTTAGAGCCGTTTTCCGTTACATTTTTAGATTTTGGATTTCCTCTTTTAAGCGTTTGTTCTCCTCCCTCAACGAGCCGTTAAACAATATCAGTCGTCTAAAGTGTTCATCCTCGCCGACGAGGTCGTTGAACAATCTTTGCGACGCCTCCATGTCCTTCATCCTTTCGCTCATCTCTTTAAACACGTCCAGCATCAATTTCGTGTTACACTGAACCATCTCAAGAACAGAGTTCTTTTTAGATAAAGTGCAATTGCCTCGCCCATTCATAATAATTTTATACATTGTTTGGAGTTCGGTTTTTACATCATTGGTTGCGTGGAAGATGGTTTTTCCGTCGTTGGGGGTGTCGTTTTGGGGGTTAGTGTTCGCCATATTTGAGATATAATTTTGGCATAAATTACAATCAATTTTATTTTAGTTCCCTCCATTTCCCACCACCTTCGTTAATAAATGTGGTGTTCATATCGGGAACAATAAGAAATCCCCCAACTTTGATAAGAGAAAGTTGGAAGGCGAACCAACCATTGTTTTTACGATGCTGCCCTTTCGTGAGTTTGGGCATATATTTTTGCGACCATCTACGATATTTTTTGTTGGGCTCTTGCCTGTTTTCTGTGGTTTGATGTGCGTGTTTGGGCATTGTTCGCTCAGTTCAGTTGCTTTTATGTCTATTACAAAAAAACAGAAAAGACAATCAATCTTTTTTTAGAGCCGTTTTCCGTTATATGCCCTCAAGGTTGATATAAAATATTCCACTATTATATGTGGCCCTCCAAGTCAGCAAAAAAAGTTCAAATGAGAGAAATTCCAAAAGATGAATTTGTAACCCCCCTCCCTTTAGCGAGATTTCATATTAATTTGATAAAGGCAAATAATAATGAAATTTGGTATGACCCTTTCCGCAACAGCGGCTCATATTATAAACAATTTCCTTCGGTGGGGCTTTGGAGCGAAATTTTAGATGGAAAAGATTTCTTTGAGTTTAATGATAAATGTGATATAATATGTTCCAATCCACCCTATTCTATGATTGATAAGGTGTTAGAAAAATCGGTAATTATCTCTCCGCGAGTGATTTCATATTTGCTTGGAATAAATAATTTTACAGCGAAACGATTAGAATATATGAACAAGCATCACTATGGATTAACAAATATCCATTTTTGTAAAGTGTGGAAATGGTTTGGAATGTCTGTAATTTTAGTATTTGAAAAAAACAAAAAAAATATGAAGGGCCTTACCTTTGACCGACAGCAATGGGGATATAAGAGAGACAAACATATTAAATATACTTAAAAAAATAATATTATTATATTACAGATATGAGCACAAAACGCAATAAGACCCTCCGCTACAAAGTCACTCTCTGTGAAAGAACACCTGTTATAAAATTTTTTAATACGGCTGATGAGATTGTAGATGCTCTTGGTTGTGGTTTGTCTAAAGACATTATTTATAGAAAAGTTAAAATTAGCCGTAAAGACGGACACGCATATACAGGATATAGAATGACCCCGCACCGACATATATTGGTGGAAAGATTACCTCGCGTGGTTTAGGAAAAATTGATTTAAATCTTATTACAGAATAATAGTTAATCTGTAATAAGGTTAAAGTTAAATTCTTATATTATACTATAACAAGAATGAGTAACTTTGAGGAGTTAATTCAACTCGCACAAACAACAGAACCAAGAATGAGAACTTCCTTACCATTATCAAAGCGGTTCATGAAGTGGAACAGGAAAATGCTCCGCGAAGGTCGGGCGAGTTATTATGCTGACAGAACCAAACTTTACAATCCACTTGAAGACACAACGGGACAAGGAATGAGCGGTTTTCGTAAAAAAAGATATGACCGCCGCTACAAAGACCAGCGGTTAATCGCGGCACAGCGTTTAATATTTGGAAGCGTATTACAAAGTCCTGACGCCGACCAACATACGATTATCACCACCAACGAACAACGCCAAGACAGCCATTTGATTAGAACTCTTGTCCAACAAAGAAATCTTCAGGGTGACTGGCGAATAATCATCAAATCAAGATATAGGATATTATTTGATGGGGAATTTGATATTCCACCAGCCACCGCCGCATGGTGGAACGAGGTCATAAACCAGTTCAGGATTGACAGCCCCGACATGATTTGGACGCAAGGACCAATTACGATTATATTCACGCGGAGAATGAATGTTCCAGCGAGATATTTCGCCCAAGCATTTAGGGACGGAATTCATCATTGTTTCTTTCACCCAGTTTTAAAATGGGCGGAAGAAAGGCGAGATGAAGTTACGTCCAAAAATGCAAAAAAGAATTACTCGGCGATAATTAACAAAATAAGAGGTAAGCAATTAAAAAATCGCTTCAAATCGGGATATTTATCCAAATATTCTGCGGGAATACCCGAAAACGCCCTCCCCATCATTGTAGAGGAATTACAAATTGGAATTAAGATATATCAACCATTCGCAAAAAACCTGCTGGTTAATATCCAAAGTCAAAAGAAACCTCGCAAAATATTCAAATTTATTAACACGAGATTAAACCATATTGATGCCCCAGCGTGGTTGCAAAATAAAACAGAACCACAAAAAAATATAAATTCGCTTTTCAACGATGACGCAGAAAACATTATCAAAACGCGAGATGAATTGAATAAAATGGTTACAACAAACAAAGAATGCATTTACGCAAAGGATACTCACGGCATTTGTCGCGTAAAAACGCTGGACCGCGTGTATTGTTTGGATAATAAATTTTTGGAAACATGTCAATTATTTGAACACGAAACGGGGTTGAAATGGTGCAAAATAGATAAATTAAAATACCCAGAACTTGCGAGGTTTATATCCAGTGCTTGTCATTGGAATGGAACGAGAAATTTTAAAAACCTGCCCGATGTTCGCGAAGCCGAAATGAAGCATATTGACCAACAAAAAGCATATACACAATGGAAAGAATGCAAATGGTATTCAAATTTCCTTTTCAAAATTACTGACTTTCGCAAAGTTCCTGATGATTTTGATATTACATTGGCGGGGCTCTATTATATTGACAATCTGGATTTTACAGCAGCCCCTCCAAAGTTTGTAAAATTAATTAAAAAACTCCGTTGGTTTTACGATAAAAATATTTATACCCACGCCGAACTAACAATGCTCAAAGAGTTTAATGTTGGATTTGTTACAAAATATGGAGCATATGGCCTGGCTGACGACTTTGAATTTAGCGAAGAAATGACCAATAACAAAGACAGCACTTTCATTCTGGAATGCGGAAAAGAAATAGATGTTCCGTATTATTCCAAATGGACAGGGATGTGTGCTGCCGCAAGTGCCTATCGCTCGGTCTATATGCGGGGTCGCGACCACGATTATCTGTCCAATCTTCAACATCAGGCACAAAACGGGACAAAAGTAAAAATAAATACCTTTGATGATGAGGCAAAAATATCTTTCCGCAAAAAAACAATTAACAAACTTCATCATATCGCCGCTCAAATTACGGCATACCAGCGGTTAAATATGTTGGAACAACTGCTGGATATGGACTACGATAAGATTATTCGCGTGTGTGTGGATGGAATTTATTACTACCCGCACGATTTTAAACTGAAACACACTTTTGTAGATAAGGAAAAAATGACTTTACGCAATACGGAATGTAACAAATATTTATCTGGAATATTTACGGAAACTTATTGGAGACCGCACGGCAAAATGGCTGACTATTATCCTCATTACGAAAAGCAATTATTACTTGGAGCAGGAGGCACAGGTAAGACCTACCGCACATTGAAAGACAAAGGATTTATTAATTTATGCTATGTAGCACCCTCGTGGAAATTAGCGGCGAAAAAACACCAAGAACACGATTGTAATGTAAATGTAAAGGCAAGGTTCTTCCACCCAAACTATAAATCGCAACTCCAACGAAAATACAATGTTCTATTTTGGGATGAGGCCAGTATGATTACGGAGGCGGGGAAGGAAACCATCATGGCGACGATAGGCGGAAAACACATCTTCGCTGGGGATTTGAAATATCAACTGCAGCCCGTTATTGATGCAGATATGAAAAAGAAAAAGGGCAAATGGATATATCAAATGACAGAAGCAGGATTTGACAATGTGGAAACCCTTACTAAAAATTACAGGAACGGCGACGATAAAAAATTAACAAGGATATTAAATGGAATACGCAAAATGATTGATATGGGCCTCCCTTCGTGGCGTTCAAGGGATTATTTCAAAAATGATTTTGAATATAAAAAATTCCAAGTGGTGGAAAATTTATCCAACCCCGAATGGACACTGGATTTCCTGCTCGGCGACCCCGCGAAAACTCTTCAAGCGGCTCTTGTCTTTACGGCAACAAACGAACAAGGCAACACTTACCACAAGGAAGATTTAATTATTTGTGCGGAGCATAATGAATGCGGAAAATACACAGAAAGATTTAAAGCAATACCAAAATACCGAGTAAAACAAAATACTCGGGATTATTGTAATGGGGAAATAGTATTTAAAAAAAGCAAGGGAGTTTCGGCGGAACAAAGGCATGGCTTTACAATTCACTCCATTCAAGGCGAAACCGCTGAACATAAATTGTTTATAGATATGACTAAAATGAAATCGTTACAAATGTTTTATACTGCATTGTCACGGGCAAAAACTTGGAAACAAATATATCTTATGATGCCTGAAACGGGATAATGTTTATTTCTGTGCTGCGTTTTCCAGTGTCATCACCTATTTCTCTCAACGAGGTATAACCCTTTGTGAAAAATAACTCACCATCATTCATAAACCTCACCAAATATCGTTTCTTCTTGTGATACTTCGGTGTAATAACAAATTTTTTAAATAACAAGTAATCTCTCCAATGAAAATAATCTAAAATATCCATAGCATACCCCCTGTAATCTAATGGAACATAGTGGCACATTATCCATTTGTAAAAATATTTTGCATCGTCCTCCAAGTCAATTTTTTTATCCAAACAATCTAATACTAAATCTCCAAAATCATAAATATTTTTTTTATATTCACCTTCTCTCTTTGGGGAAAAAACTACCTTATAATAATCAAGTCCCCTTTTTAAATATTCATGTTCCAACCCCTTATCGTTAGGTTTCCACATTTATATATGGAGAGAAAATTTCACAATGTCAATACCTTATCAAAATTCCTGCGAAATTTATTTTTATCATTTGCAAGGTCAATCAGCAAAAAATTGTAAGGTTTGGTGGTGGCGTGTTCATATAGTGCTTTAAACTTTTTTTTATCAATATCCCCACCAACTTCCTTTGCGATTTCGTCTAAAACCTTCTCGTCTTGTGTTCTAAAAACAATCAAACATGACGCATTTCCGCGAATAGCCCTCCCGATATTTTTGTAATGTTGCGAAGTAATCCATATACTGGTGTTGTAGTGGCGACTTTTAATAATAAAATTCGTCAGCATATTATTGCCTGTTGTATCGCTTAAAAACCCCGTTCCTGCTTGGTCATCGGCTATGATTAAACTTGATGGTCTTCCATTGGGGAAGTCATTGGTTGGCTTCTTTACACTATCACTTAATGGGTCATAAATTTTTAACAACTCCTCGCTTGGAAACATACCTACTGGCCCATCGTAGCGGCGGAACATTTCCCATGCGTCCATTCTATCTCTCCAATCGTCATATTCTTCCAAACTATCTTCTATTTTTTCAATAATGTCCTCCAAAGAGCCGTCTAAATCTTCGGTGCTGTCATAAATATTATCTTCGGGGGCTTTGAGCAATTGCTGCTTTGGGTCTAAATGGTAGGTGGGTGAAATGATAAATATATTATCGTGGTCAAATGCTGGGGTTCTACCCTTTTGATATTCACGAAACAACCTGACCAAGCAATTAGTTTTTCCAGCGTGTTTTTTACCTATGATATTGATGGAATGGGGAACAGCCATCAAACCCCTTTTCACTTGGCGTTTGTCTAATCCTTCAATTTTGATTTCCCCATTTTTACAGGCATCAATCGTTTGTTCTCTAATCATATTATATACATATAATATAATTTAAATCATTCTTCTAACTGCCCCAGCAAAACATAGCGAGTTTTATATTCTATACTTTGCTTCCACTGCTTATATCTCTCCTTATCTTTAATCATTTTTTCAAATGGCTCGGGTTTCAGTCCCTCCATAATTTTTTCCAGTTGCTTAACACCATCGCCCTTCCAGTCATCGGTTTCAATATTGAATACTCTCCCACCCGTAAAGGCCTTGTTCCATTCAATTAGCACTTTATGCAGCATTATATTATAGGCAGAGATTAAATATTACCGAATGGCGACGGAGGAAAAATCATATCCGCAACCATTCCTGTCGTTATGGTTGGCTGTTTTGGAGCATACGAATGGGCAATCTGTCCCATTCTGTCTTGGTAATGCTGCTGAAGAACCTCGTCCCGCTGGGGGGCGTGGCGGGTGCGTGGCTGGTCGCTGTAAAGGTGAGTTCTCTCATCAACCCATTCCTCGCTGCTGGTTTCGCTGTCGTCCGTTTCGTAATAATATTTTACCTTTTTCTTTTTTGCCTTTCGCGGCTTTTTCTTATGCTTTTTCCTGCGGCGGCGGCGGGGTGGCGGCTCTTCCTCGCTGGAGGAACTTTCAGGTTCTTGAACCTCCATAGACACCTTTTGATTTGTTCCCAGTATGGAGTTGTATTCAGCGTCTAATGCCTCCTCCTCCGCCTTCCTTGCCTTGTCCTTTTTTAACTTGGCCAACATCCTTTTTTTATCCTTATATTCCTTGTTTTTTTTCTTGCTACGGGAAGCAGCAGCCCTCGCCTTCTCAAGGTTTTTAAGCATTCTTTCTCTCTGTTCAGGAGTATAATTGCGTCGTTTTTTTTGTTTTTTAACAACGAGATTTTCGGGATGGTCTTCTATATCACTCATCTATACAAACGTCATAGAAAAGAATTTTCTAAAGTTTTCTATTAAAACTATTGGTATTTATTTTCTCTAAAGTTATTAATATGAGTTCATTCACTTATCAAAATGAATACAACACTGGAACAGGTTTATTTGCAAGTGGTGCAGCCAATTCAGGCGGTGTTCCTATTGGAACTATAATAATGTGGGCTACTGCGACACCACCCAGCGACTATCTTAAATGTGATGGAACATTATATGCGACTGCTGGTTCTTATGCCCAACTATTCGCTGTTATAGGAACAACATATGGGACAGGTGCGGGACAATTTGCCGTTCCAAATTTTACTGGTAAATTTCCAGCGGGAACAGGAGGTGTAGCATCATTAGTCAGTAATAGGCAAATAGAAAGTGGTGTTATAGGAAGCGATGGTTCTACTGCAACCAATACCAACACGGGGGTAAGTGTATTAGATGTTGTGGCGACGCCCGACCACCATCACGATGCGACTATTAGTGTTACTCTAAATGACCACAACCACGCGGTGGGAACATTAGCCACGACGGGCGGAGGACACACCCACCCAGTCGGCACAATTGATTACACCCAAGACCTACACAATCACGATATAGAATTACATACCCATAATATGCCGCATGACCACGCAGCCCCCGTCCATAACCACAATATGCCGCATGACCATGCGGGCAGCGTCCATAACCATCTTATTTCAGCCCACCACCACGATTTAGACACTCAAGGTGGCGGTTTTCCAGCGAGTAGCAACTATGCCTTCCCTTTTAGGTATAATAATCTTGGTTCTGGAACTTATAAGGGGGTGTGGTATGGCTTTGGTGATGATGCTGCTGCGGCGGGTGCAACACACTGCTGGTTTCCCCAAAACGTCCTGCCGCAAGACAATGATGGAACAGCGATTACTGGAAATCCATTGGGGTTTCCCACAACTGGGGGGAGTTCAGCAGCCACAACTGAAAATTCTGGAGCAGCCACAACTGGGGCGAGTTCAGCAGCCACAACTGGAAATTCCAATACATCAGTTACAGCCAGTAAAGCAGCAACGGGCGGGATGAGTGGGGACACCGCGACGGGCGGAGCGGGAACAGCAGGGGCAATAACGGGAGATACAGCCGACGCCCCTGTAACATCATCGTCCGCCACAGCAGCCGTTGGTGCTTATGAAACGACAGCAGGTGCGGCAATCACGCAGGAGAAATATGCTCCTCCTTTTTTAGCAATAACTTTTTGCATAAGATACAGACAAACTTAATGAAAAAAACAAATATTTTTAGAATGTATAAATGGTTCATAATTTTAGAACAGATGCATCATTACCAACAACTCCCCAATTTTTTGGGGACAACGGAGGACGATGGGGAAGCGGCGGCGTTCCTACAAAATTTCCTGCTGGATTTGGCGGTGGGTTTGGTGACGCTGGGTTTCTCTCGGCGGACGCGATTAAGGCGGTTAAAAAGTGGGCGAACGAAAAGCCCATGCGTGGAGGCCCTGCCATTGGAAAGAAATTCGCGGGTCGCAACATGTATAATAGGGTTCGGCTCTCGCCCGCGCAGCGGGAGGCCGCGGAAAGTTTCGCGGATAAGGGCGGGTTTATGGACTGGGCAAAATTTGCCCGTGATACTGAACCGATGGCTTATTACTTTCCCCCAAAACGAGCGAAAAAAATGACTATGTTGAAGGGGGATAAGGGCAGGGGATGGGGCGGGGCTTGGCCAAAAGAAACTTTAAGCGATAGAATAAGAAGCGACGCGTTCATCATGGCGGACAGCGGCGGGGTTCATCAATTGATGAATAGAGTTCCCTATGGTGGGCCTCCTCCGTTTGTAATGGGGGACAGCGGTGGCCGCACGGCAGCGCCCCGTTGGCTCAAAGACATCGCCGCACGCCTTCCCCGCCGCCGCCGCTTTCTCCGTGCCGATAAGTAATTGACCAAAAATTGATTTAAAGAAAATAAAATAATAAGTATGTTTATAATGGGTTTTATTAGAAAAAAGATGCGGGGGGTATTTACAAAGAAAGCCAAAGCGAAGGGTAAATCAGTTCAAGCATACGCAAGAGAAGTAATAAGAAAATATAAAGGAACTGGACGGCAGACCAAGTTGCTTCGCCAAGCAGTGTTTGCACGTAACGCGGGGCGGTGGGCTAAACGTAGGAAAAAATAATATGTTCTTATTTAAATGGGAAGATATTATTATGTATTCAATTACAATTATGGAAAAAAAGAGGATTTTTTTAACAGAAGGGAAAGGATTGAAAGTGAAGGGAATTTAGAAGTTTTACAAAAAAGATACAATAGCATAATGAGAGAAATGGAAAAGAAAAAGACGATGTGGTTGGCCGAACATAATTGTGTTTGTAAGGAAAATGGGTGGATGAAAGTAGATGATAGAATGGTAGGCGGGGCGGCGATTGGCGAACCCGATTTTGACTATGTAAGACCAATAGAAAAATATTGTAAAATATGCGACGAACGGGTAATGGATTTAGGGAAGCATTGCCCCTGTAACGGAAACAAGGATTGGAAAAAAGATACAAAAGAAACCCTTTCCCTTTTGTTGGGTCATGGTGATTTTCATGTCATTAATAAAAAGACGGGAAATTTTATAATAAAAAGTTAATGTATAATGTTTAAGATTTCAGGAAATAATAACTTTCTACCCGCACAACATGGAGTTAATTGGGCTTTTCCACAAGCACCGCAGCCCAACAAGGTTGCACTGGAAAATGCCGTTTTGACAAAATGGTCACCCTCCACCTACAATTGGCGAAATAAAATAATTCGCCCCCGTCAATCTATGCGAGGGAAATATCACAATGCCGCCCACTTTCGTCCGTTTGACCCTGCAAGTCCGTTTATCATTGGGCCAGTGGGAAACATGCCTGTTACGCCCAGCCCGTTCGCATAATTTTAATTTTTTTCTCTCTTATTTGTATAAATGGGTAAAAAATCACGCAAATGGAGCAATCGTATGAAAGATGGTGGGATGAAGGAAATGCCTACTAATTACCGCCGCATGGATGGAGAACCACACGGAAATATTACAACGGGTTGGGACACTGATAATGATTGTCTTAATTATTGCCGTCAGCATTTTCCTGATTTACCTGATGCGATGATTGAATTAGCGATGGATTACTGCAAAAAACATAAAAATGTAGAAGCCAAGTGGAAAAACAAACCATCTATCAATCAAAAAGAATTAACGGGTAAGCAACGCCGCAAGATGAAAACAGAGGGAACTCTTCAGGCATATTTAGAGAGAAAAAATAAATATTTAGATAAATTTGAGCCAGTAATAAATGGAGCAGTTAAGATATATGGGCCTGACGAAAAGTATCCCGTTTGGGACAAATATGTTAAGGGGCAGGTGGGGACAGGGCGGGACGAGGAGGTTCAGGAGAACCCCAAAGATTTACATCAATTCGTCCTGCACGGAAAAATCTACAATAACCGAATGGACACCTACGAGAGGGCTTTGGAGAAATATAATAAAATGGTTGCCGATGGTTTAAACCCCGAAGACGGACGCCCGAAAGAAAACGAAAAAATAACTTCTAACGAAGATATATAATGTCAGGATGGAACTTACAAAAAACATCGTTGCAGGAGGTTGGCGGTTCTTTGTTTAGGGTTATGAAGGTCTTATGTCGTCAGGAGAATACCTCTTGGGACGGAGGTGCTGGAACAAGAAATGACGCCACTACCGACGCCTATCGGGGTGAATTTAAACTAAAATTTCCCCAAAGTTGGGACGTTAATTCGCCAACGTGCGTGGCTGTGGAAAGTGTAACACTGGACGGAATACCGAATTACAATCACGCGACACCACAATTACCAAGAAGTTTCAGTATTAGAAGCGATACATTGGCGAGTAATGCGGTTATGGAGGCGAAACGTTGGCGTGGAAATATTGACAATTATTTGTTGGTGGCGGACGCCTCCCAACCTTATAGTTCTACATCAACGGACTGGATTGATACGGATAAATCCAATACTTTACAAATTATTCCAAATACGGCAAATTTAAACTGGGAATACGACGCACTGGTGGAGGACGACAAATTGACCGCCGCCTCTGCTTCTTACTATTTTTATGCTGTTCGGTTTCATCAACCCGTAAATTTGAGAACAATTGGAAACCAAATCCCGTCCTCCGCTGCCCAGACAAAATTTGATGTATATGTAACAGCAAATTACGACTTCCCGCAGAGAAACACGACAGGAAACGTCTTTGAACCAAAACTATTGACAGCCAATACCTACGACACTTTAAATGGGCCACAGGTCACCGAAGGTGTTGCTGGTGGCGGGTGGGACATCATGCTGGTCTTCTACCAATTGGCGGACAGCAGAACAAGAAAATAAATTATCTATATATATAAATGAAAAAACGCCGATTATTTCGTGTAATGAAACTTATTGCAAGGCAGGAAAACACCTCTTTTCAGGGTGCGGGGGGCGGTGCTCCTGCCCCTTCTGTCCCAAACACATCCGCATATCGTGGGTTTTATAAATTGCAGTTTCCTGATGAATGGGATATACAAGCCCCCACATATTGCAGCGTGGAACAAGTGGTTATAGCAGGAATTCCTATTGATTTAACAACGGGCGACCAAATGCCTCGTAGTTATTCAATTAGAAGCGACGCTCTCGGGGGTGCAGGAAATATTGAAGAAGCAAAACGATGGCGGCGGAATATTACAACCCCAGCGGGTGCAGTTTCCCCCTATGGTTCAAATCCAAATGACCCCGCAGACCCCAACATTGAAACGGCAACCTCCAACCTTTTAGCCACCATTCCAAATCCAATGTCTTTAAGTTTTGCTTATGCTGCCCAGCAACCACCAGCGGCGGACTACAATACGGGAAAATGCTACAAAATTATATGGGAAAACGAAGCCGAACTTACCACATGTGGCATAAGAGTTCCGCTTACTTCTGCACAAACAATGATTGATATTTATATAACAGCAAATTACGATTACCCCCAAATGAACGTAGGCGGGACGGCTATGGAAACAAGATTAAAACTCGTGCAATTTTTTGATGCCCAACCCCTCGCATCTACAGGACAAGTTGGTGGTGGCTGGGATTGCACCATAGTGTTTTACCAATTGGCGGAATGCAAGGAGGAATGGCGGTCGCGAATGAGGAAAATAATAGGTAGTTAATATATGGAAAAACTAAAAACGGAAATGTGCAAATATACCACATCATTACAAGAAGTAAATGGCGTTTCATTTCGTGTAATGAAAATACTCTGCAAACGGGGCAATACGGACACAACACAAACGGGGAGTGAAGGCATGGATAGTAATATTGCCGCCTACAAGGGCAGGTTTAAACTGAAATTTCCTACTGGTTGGGACTTAACCAAAAACATGTATGTGGCTGTCGCCAGTGTATCCATTACAGGAATTCCGTGTTTTAACCAAGATTTTATTTTCATTGGAGGCACTGCATCAATGTCCTGCTGCCCGAGAAGTTTTGCTATTCGCAGTAATGCTCTGGGTGCAGCGGGTAATATACTTGAAGCCAAGCGATACAGGGGGCAAATTACTGGGATAGACGTAAGACGACTGACAAGTGGGCTTACAAACCCCGCCCCCGCAGCAGTCCCATATAGCAGCACGGAATTCTTGGGAATTCAAACGGGACAAGCACCGCCCCCATATAATCTTCCACCTGATTTAGATGAAATTCCAGTAGTTCAAAGCAATATTCTCCAATTAATACCCAATGATTTTAATATGAATTTTAAAAACGATTATTTAAGCAGTGAAGGAGAGGTAGGGTTTAATTACCAAACCATGTATTATGGAGTTTTTTGGAAAAAGGCAGTAAAGTTGGGGACATCAGGATTGCGATTGCCTATGGACAATGCCCAAACAATATTTGATTTATATATTACAGCAAATTACGATAGAGAGAGTATTCCTCCTTCTCAAACGGGGGTTGGCGTCCATCAGCAGAACCTAACCTACCAATTTCAGGGTAATAGTTTGAATTATAATTGCCCTCCCACCGCTGGTTATGCAGACGCAGGTGTAGGACATTTTTATCCCGAGATGCTTTTAAGCACAGGTGTCAATATAGGCACATCGGCGACCCATGATAGGGCTGGTTGGAATGTAGAACTCGTGTTCTATCAATTGGAGAATTAAAATATCCATAATATATAATTAATGCCGCAAGTCGTATCTACAAAATTAATATACATCTCATCAGTAAATCGGTCTTTTGGGACATTAGAGGAATTTGGTATAAATATTGATGCACAATATACAAAATTAGAAGACAATAAGGACTATGTCAGTATTGGGATGGTAGATTGTGAAATCCGTTCTACATGGTATAACGTTAGGTCGTCTAATAATAGATTTTGGTTGGTTAATTATGACAGCACATTAGCAGCCAGTGTCATAGCGGGAGCAGGTGTAATCCGCCCAAACCACTTGGCTGGTGGGGTGGTTATACCACCTGCTTTTTATAACCCACCAACTACTACGCGTGGGTGGTATGACACCCCGAATTACCAACTAATTACCATAACAGAGGGCAACTACAACATATATGAATTAGCCGCCGCAATTCAAAATGCTTTGAACGCCTTTCCAAATCCCGATAGTAGGACTAATAATTGTCTTCATCCTGCTTATGTGGGTGGTGCGAATTTAGGGCAAGGTAGTCAATGGGGAACAACGCTCGTGTGGGCTGTGTCTTGGAATGAAATAACAGGAGTAATGCAATTTTCTTACACTGGTGGGACGGCGAACACCGACATGGCTTTTGATTTTCGCACGTTAGGGGACTTCAATCTTTACACCTACGGGCAATCGGCGGCTTTCACAGGCGACCCAGCAGCCACAGCATATGACGCCCAAGATATTGATACGGATATGGGGGCGTTTGAACTACTGGGATATGACCGCAGCGGTTTCCAAATAACAGAAAACGGACACCAAATTCCGTTTCCTTACAATATATCCACAACAGCCGCCCCTGTTGGAGCGAATAATACGGGGACAGAATTAGTAGGGCCACACCCTGCCCAAATCGGTTCTCCAACCGCAATATATGTTCATTGTAACCTTCCCACAGAGCATATAGGGGGGCAAAGGCAAAGCGAAAAGGTTTCTGTAGGAACTGGGTTTTTAGAGGCAGAGAGAAATGATGTTTTTACAGGGTCATCAATATTCGCCAAGATTATTAATACCTACCAGTGGTTTTCTCTCATTAGTTTCCAGTCACAAGGTGAAGACGATTATCAAATTTATATGAGGGATTTAAGATATATTAACAATATGAGATTTTGGATTACAGACCAATATGGTTATAAATTATATACCCAGCACGACTGGTCATTTACTTTAAAATGGACAGAGGTTAGAGATGATACAGGAATTCGGGACGCACAACTCAAAGAACAAACGGAATTATTAAAATTACTTCTTATTCAGGGAGAGAAGAATAAAATCCTACCCGCCCCCAGTAAAAAGATTTTGTCAGTTGGTAATATTTGGAAAACAAAGAGAGAAAGAATGGAAGATAAGGCAAAAGAAAAGGTTAAGGCAGACGAGGCATTGGAGGAAAGCGAGGAGTTGCTTCATAAGAAGAAGGAAGAGGCCTTACAAAGGGCGGCAGCACATAAGGATGTATTTGGCGACGAAGGAAGTAAAGTTAAAAGTGCGGATATTACTCCCGAAGAGAATACGGATTGGTGGGTTAGAACACCACAACAATCGGGGGATGGTGGGCCATTAATGAAAGGAGAGAACCATTTATATGGGGTGCATGGCGTAAATTATAGTTATGCAGGGCCTGGAACACATTTTAAGGAGCGACAAGCACGAGGGGACAGGGGGGTGAATATCCTTGACAGGGCTGCGATTTCACACGACAGGACATACAATAATCCTTTAGCCACCGAAGAAGAAATAGAAGTTGCGGATTTAGAACTCCAACAAAAGGCGGCGGAAATAGCAGAAAAATATCCTGAAATTAAACAAGACGCACAAGTTGTGTCGGGTCTGTTTGATATTAAGGATATAGGCGTAAATATGGGGTGGGTAGATAGAATGCTATTTTCGGCGGCGAAGTCCAAAAAAAGGTGAAAAATAAATATTTGATGAATATATAATAATGGGTTGGTTTGGAAGAGCAGCAAAATCTTTATGGGGAGGTGCAAAGAAACTATGGAAAGGCGTTGGCGGCGTCAAAGGAATTACTAAAAAACTTGGTCAGGTCAGCGATGTTTCAAAGAAGGTCGGTGACGTAACCAAATCTATGTCACCCATGCT
>VTLG01006366.1_pt1 | contig 16309 bp, 24 predicted proteins | sample 4694571 | NCBI WGS metagenome assembly VTLG01 (sample SAMN12604809, study PRJNA352737) | marine metagenome | biome: ENVO:00000447; feature: ENVO:00000209|ENVO:00000569|ENVO:01000036; material: ENVO:00002151; isolation source: viral sequences binned using virsorter ...
ACGAACAACCCCCAACAAAAATGGCCTTGCTGGTTTTATCGGCAATGGTAAATGAACAACCCTTACACTTTGAATGTCCAGAATGCGACTAGATTTTACAAACAAAGCACTTGAGGATTGGATAAAACTTTGTCCTTTTCCAATAACAGTACAACAAGCGGTAACAGAACCAAAAGCTTGTAAACACATAACAATAGATATAACTATTGAGGCAAGTAAAACAAAGCCTAACCCAGACTTTGTTGCATCAGACCAGCTTAAGTTTCTTGAGTTAAAATATATCGAAGTTGAAAATAAACTAAACCAACTTACACAACAGAGATTTCAACAAGACAACCCTTTAATACAAAGAAAAATATCAAAGCAGATACATGCTTTATTTGATGAAAAACACGAAATTGAAAAACAGTTAGATGTTCAAGAAAAATCGTAAGAAACTTGTGGTCGATTATGCCGACCTAATGGGTAAAACAGTTAAACGTACCTTTGATGGTGCGAAGTTTAAATGCGTGACTATTCAATATGCAAAGAATACAGAAGTTTTGTATGTAAGCATCTTGCGTTGTTATGACTTTGACCATATTGACAATGCAGATGAATATGCCTGTGCAGTAGCAAATAAAGCTATTTTTATTGATTGGGATAACTTTTTTTTAAATTATGAATTTTCTGAAAAAGATTGCGAAACAATCTCAGGTAATAACTTTTCAAACAACTTGATAAAGGCCAACTGGAACCATATAAAAAAAGTATTTGTAAAAGATTTTAAAGACGGTTTGCATGGGAAAAAGGATTGATTTAAAAGACTTACAACAGTACATTGATGATAAGGGATTTATCGTACAAAACCACTGTTGGAAATGTCAAAAAATTAGTTATCGAAGTGAAAAAGATGCAAAAACAGTTTCATCTGATATGTTTAGACTTGGTAAAGGCCATACCTATACATATGCTTGTCCGAAAGGTAATGGTTGGCATTTAACTTCTAAAAAGCCAAGAAGTGCTGTTTGCCCTAGACAAAAAAAACAATGTAAAGCAACACGTCAAAGTAAACCAGAAAGGAGGCGACAATGAGTGATTCTTTAAAATTAAAAAGATTAAGAGAAATAAGGCGTAAAAACCTTGAAAAAAATTTATTAGATGTTGAACTTAAAGGCTATGACCATTATGTTTTTATGAACGATAGAAACAAAGCACAGGTTGTAAGTAAAGATGGTGCATGGATTACTGAACATATAAGAACAGCAATCCTTAAATTTAATTATGAAATAGATAAAATTGAAAAGCTAAAGGTTAAAGATTTTACAGATAAAGAGGTTATTGAATATGAAAAAACTTTTTTATCGGGTTAGTCTTTTTTTCTTTTCTTATCTCTTTAACTATAAGATTTGCTTCAAGTTCAACCAATCTACCTAATAAAGAAGCAAGAAAAACATCTTGGTTCATTTGGTGTCTTACTAAATGTGTACAGTATCTTTTTATATTATCGTAATCTTCACTCTGCATAATTTCTCTGCAACGCATTTCAACAGATAGTTGCAACTCTGGTGGTGCTTCCTCTATCTCTATGTCAAGAAATTTTTTTATGTTCATTAGTTTGGAAAGAGTTGTTTTTCTAAAATATCAACAGCTTTATCATCAAGAGTGTTTGTGGTTTGTTTACAAATTGCTCTTAATAAATCAACCACCAATCTTTTAACCGAAGTGGTTGTTAAAAAGGTCATTAAAATTGGTTTTAGAATTTTTAACATTATGTTAAATATGTGTTACTTTCCAAACATAACAAGAAATGCTACATTTGGCACATGGCTGTTTGTTAAGCAGTGGTCAAATGCTTAAGGATTCCCACAAATAGCCTTTTTTTATATGGAAGATCAAGAACCAAGCAAAGTTGAAACCATTGTAAAAGTTTGCGTACTTTTGTGGTCGGCAACACTTTTATCCCTTTCATACTATGAACCGCCATCGGGTAAAAAGATCGTAGATTTTGACCCAACTTTCATAGCCTCGATCTTTTCAGCTAGTACTGCATCACTAGGATTTCAGATAAAAAAGAAAAAAGATACTATAGTGGATAATAAAAACAACAAAGTAGGTATCAAATGAAAAAATTATTTGCTTTACTTTTATTTTTTCCATCTGCTGCATTTGCAGATATTAAACAAGAATTTGTTACGTCTGCTCAGATAACTGTTGATATGCCATATGTGGTTACAAATAAAGTAGGTACAACATATTCTTTAAGTGGTAATAATATTACACCATCTGTAACTGTAGGAGATAGCACAACATCAGGAAAAATTGGAGGTATTAATGTTGGCAGCCTTACTAATGGGGTGCCAGCCATGATACAAACAGACACCACAGTAACAAATGCAGGGTCAGCTTTTAGTAAAACAGAATCAGTAATTATGGGTGATGCCACACCTTCAACAGTTACACCTAGTTCGGGAATCGCAGCCTTACCAGTTCTTAGTGGACAAACAACAATAGGTAGTGGTGGTACTGCTGGTTCACTTGCTTTAACGTCATTGAGTTCTGGTGTTCATACATGTACCGCCGGTGGGTCGGGCACAAGTTGTATCGGCTCAACCAAAGTCACTATAACAATTGATTAAATTTTGGCTGTTAATTATAATAATATATCCGCTAAGAACCCTTGCTACACCTGTGGTTCCACAGTTTCGTTCAGGTTCGCAAACCACCTCATCAACAAGTCAAAGTGTTATAAATGAAACGATTACATCATACCAATACAGAACCGGTTACTCATATGCAGCAAGTGGACATAATATTAAAGCAGAAACTGGATATATTAACCCGACAGCAACAACACAATCAACACAAACAGTTGGTGGAGTAAATTTTAGTTGGACTTCACCAAATCTAGAAACAGTTCCTCGTTGGCAAATACTTACAGATGGAGCAGCTTTTTCAATTCAAGAAACATTAATAACCCCCGGATTGGACACAGTCACAAACATAACCAGAACAATAACTACTTCTACAACTTCAGAAACTACAAGTACCTTTGGGCAATAATTTTATTTTTATTACCAATAAAAACATTAGCAAATACAACTGTAAGTTCTCCTCAATCACAAAGTACAGGTGTAGTTAATAACAATGCCACAATGATAACTCCATCAAGTTTGCCACAAAACAAATATTCTCAAGGAATAGTTTGTGTATCACCTAGCCTTACAATTACTCCATACCTGACAGATGCTTGGTCATTTAATAGACCAATAGAAACTGTAACCAGACAAGCAATTTATGATGAAGATACAGGAGCAGTAAAATATTACCAAGAAACACCACGCTTTGAAAAAGATAACTATAACCTAAATTATGGAATAAGTATGCAATTTAATATTCCACTTGGTAATGGTGGTCAATTATGTAAAGAAGCAGCAAAGGTAAATATAGAAGCACAAAAACTTCTGATTAAAAAAACACAATATGAAATAAGTTTATTTAGGTTGGAGCAATGTGCAAAGCAAGCAAAACTTGGGGTAAGCTTTGTTGCTGGTAGCCCTAGTGCAGTTACTTGCCAAGATATTGTAATTACAGTACCGCCAAACCAAGTATTACCACACAAGCATATCATTAAGAAGTAGACAAGCAACGGGTATTACACTTGTCTAAATGAGATAGCTTGCGATCAGACAAACTATCTCCACCAAGGAGGCATATTTATTTTACCTTATTTTTTTTCTTAGTCAATTTAGTAATAATCTGTTTTACAAGAGGTTTTACAATATTAATAAGAATCGGAGTGCTAGCGGCAACCACAGCAATAGCAGCAGCATTAGTAACAGCAGGGACATTAGGTATGTACTGCTCGGTAAAGCTGGTGTCCTCATACAATGTAATGCATTTGCTCTTATCTTCGTTTAATTTATGCCCGACAACACGTTCTAGTCTTTTATCGTTACGAAAGTCACCAATGCGTTGATCTTTCTCTGGGTCAGGGCATTTTATAAAAAACTCTTCTTCTTTTTTAGTTTCTTTTTGCGTAACTGGTGGTTTTGGTTCAGGTATTTCAGGTTCGTTTGATGTTATCGGTGTATCCTCTGACATAATCAAATTATTTGGTTGATAATTCATAGGATTAAAACTAGGAAATGGTGCATCACAAACAGTAAAGACACCATTAGGGTCATCAAGTAATAAATTTCTGTTACCAGTATTTTTTATATCTCTATGTTGATATGTACAGGCTGGAACATTTATTGTAAGTGGAATTATGTCTACTGGCTTTGTAAAATCAAATATTGGTTGTATTTGTATATCTGGAATATTTAAATCTGGTATACCCATTAAAGTGGAAGTGCTGGACTTGTTTGTTTTGGCATACGCAAAGGTATTTCTCTTATCATTTTTTCTTTTAAGTCACCCATTACTTTGTTTTTTAAATCTCTTTCAAATTCTGGACTTTGCATATAGCGAATTGCTACGAAACCAAAGGCAGCCATTGACCCAGACAACAATAACGACAATAATGAGGCTACTTGGCAAATTTTATTAAACATATGTTTAGAGATGCATTTTTAAAGGCATTAATGCCTGTGACTATTATAACTTTTTGCGGAATCTGTGCATTAGCACCATTGTATTTGACCCTTGGGGTTATGACAAGGCAGATGCAAGAGAAAACTAACTAACCTTATTCGCAATAAGGTTTGCTTTCCATGCAGCTTTTATTGAGTCCGTCCAAACAGCGTTGCAAACTGCTTGAATTTCTGCTGGTTCTGATGATATGTCAGTATCAACTAAATTATCAGAAGCGTCTAACTTACCAGCATCTAAAAAATATCTTTCATAAGATCGTGCTAGTTCTGTGCCATCTTTTTTGATAACCAGTGCCTTTCTTACCTGCACCGCTTTGTATTGGCCCACGACCTCTATCTTGTCGTATTCGATTGATTCTGCTAGTGCCATTTAGGAAAGTCCTCCAGACTTAACAGGTTTATGGTGCTTAGTTTTAAGACGTAGCTGCGGTCTAATATTAGTTAGTAGCATAACTAAATCCCATAATTAATCTAGTTCCATTCGTTACTTGGCTTGAATTAACAAAATTAGCTCCAGTATCTTTATCATTTCCCAGTAAATACACAGTACTATCATTTGGGCTTGCATAAGCAGCAGTAGGAGTAATAGCACCCCAACTTGGTGCATATCCTACACTAGCAGAAATACCCTGATGATTAGTTAAATTTGCTTGAGCAAAAGGTATGCTTAGTAAAACTATCCCAGAACCACCAGAAATACCACTAGCTGCCATCTTTATATCAACTGTAACATTTACAAATCTACCTATTTTAATGTAGTAACCATATTGGTTTGCATAACTTTGAGTTGGGTTGCCTTGTGCACCTGTCAAAACTGGTGTGTAAGTTCCTTCTTCATAATCATCGAGCAGTTCACTTGTTTTTCCACCCAAATCACTAGTTGCAGAAAAGTCAATACCATGACCAGATGTTCCAATTACTAAATTTCCGTCAGCAATCGTTAAATTTGTTGTTCCATCTGTCGTACAGTTATTAAGTTTTGATCCACTTGCTAAAGTACACGTTCCATCAGAATTATGAACAGTTACAGCAGCAGCACTAGCTCCTACCCCTTTTATTGAATTTACTTTGATTTCACTCATGGTTTAGGATATTTGTCTTTGGTTGCTTTAATAGTAGCTTTCCAAGCATCTATACCATTATGATAGATGTCATCAAGCTGATCTTCAATACTTGGATATTCTGCTCTTCGCTTAGATTTATAACTATTATTCTCTAAATCCCATGCAGCTTGAAGCGCAGCAAGTCCATCTGTACATTCTTTCTCAGTAGGTTTAGTTCCTCCATCATGCACAATAAGATTTGCATAAATTTTATTTTCAAAATCACTCCACCCGAACCATTGACCTGTCCTAACTTTTACAAGATAATCTTCAATGTGATCTGCTCTGCCATCTAATCTCATTATGTGTCCCCTAATCTGATAAATACAACATTTAAACGTTTGCCTGCTACATCAACTAGAGTCGTTCCACTAGCATCAGCTTCAGTTTGAAATCTTACTTTATGGGTTGAGGTGTTTGTGCAATCAAATACAAAATAAGTCGTCATACTTGAGTATGTGTTTCCACCTTGACTTGGTAACGCATTATATACTGATGCAGCCGTATCAAAACTTGAACCATTATTATTAGTTGCACTTATTGTAAAACCAAGGTAGTTATGCTCGCTTGTATTACTTCTGTAGTAACCACCATTAATACACATATAATAAATGCCAGTAGAGGGAAATGAAAATAAACCACTACTTTGAGTCATTGCTGAACCAATGCTTCCGTATATAGCTTCCGTATTTCTTGTCCAATTTGCAGTAATTGTGTTTGACCCTGCTCCCGGGTCTAATCCTGCACCCACATACCAACTATCTGCCATTGTTATTCCAGCAGATATTCCAGTTAAGGCTGCTCCAGAAATAGCGGGTAAATTACCAGAAAGTTTTGTTGCATCAAGTGTACTTTGGCTCGTAACTAGCGTTCCATCTGCAATGTCAGGCAAAGAAATAACCCTGTTATTACTTGATGATGAGGGTGCTTGAATACTTATAGACCCACCACCTGATGCTGCGTTTAGTTTAATCTTTGCTGTCATTTATCCAGCCTCCAATGCAGCTACTTTTGTTTCTAATACTTCAATTTTAGCAACAGCCTCCTGTAATGCAGCAGTTAACAATGGAACAAGTTTAGCTTGATCTATCCCTTGATAAATTGGGTCGCCCTTCTTTACGCCTGTTTTTTCATTATCTTCTAAGGCTACTTCATCTTTTGTGCCCGATACAGCCTCTGGTACTGCTGTCACTTCATGTGCTAAAAACCCATCAACTGTTGTATCTTTATCGACTTTAAAATTAAATCTTGATGGCTTAAGAGTTTTTAACCTTGTAATACCATCAGAGATAGGAGTTACATTTTCTTTTAATCTATAATCTGAACTTGTATTGTAAGCTGTACTACTACCAGTTGATCTTATATCTCCTACAAAAGTATTTCCACCGGTAAGAAAAATTATTTGAGTCGCTTGAGTTGAACCACTTCCTCTATCATTTCTAAGAAGAAGAGTATAGTTGTTACCAGTTCCTCCATGATAAAAATATCCAACATTTCCAGTATCATTTTGTGCCATAAATCTGACATCAGCAAGAAGTGGTTCAGAAGCCCTATTAACACATAATGCACCCCCACTTGTGACACGCATTCGTTCCGAACCATCATTCGTATTAAATCTCATATAATTGCCACTATGGTCATATCTTATGCCTCCAGCAGTTTTTGCAGCATCACTTCCCGTTCCATCTGAAAATTCAATACCGCTTATACTTGATGTTCCAGCTAATATTGTTATTCCTCTATGACCAGAACCATCTCCTACTACTAAATCATCAGCATTAGAAAATGAGCTAGTTGGAGTTGTAGTGCCTATTCCAACTGCTCCAGCACTATCAACAGTCATTCTAGTCGAACCACCTGTATTTATATTGACAGTATCAGATGCAAACGATAATCCCGTGTTTGCGTCAGTACCAGCTATGGAAGCTGCACTCGCTGACCCGTCAACTCCAGAAATACCAGTAGTGCCGTTAATGTTTAATGCCATAATTAAAGAATAACAAGGATTGCACCAGATGGCACAGTTACAGTGACACCTGAATTAATTGTAGGACTAACTGTATGTGCATTTTTTCCTGATGACAAAGTGTAATTAGTTGTAACCGCTTGGTCACTTTCAAAAAATACTTCGTCAGTACCACCTCCAGTTGCACCAGCACCACCACCAATCGCACCCCACGCACCGTTGTTATAGCCTTCAAACTGATTTAATGTTGAGTTATGCCTAAACATACCAACAGCAGGGCTGCCATCCCTCTGTGCGGTTGTTCCTGATGGGATTGTTACACTTGAGGTATAATTATGAATTATTTTTCCAGTAAAAGTACCACCTGCCTGTGGCATTAAACCTAAATTCGTACTTGCAACAAGACCAACAGTAACGTAACCATTATTTGCAGCATTTCTTATTTTTAGGTTTCCATCAGATGTATCAACGTGCCATTGAAAAGCATAATTTGTTGTTAATGCACCAGATTTACTATTATTTGACGCTATTGCCTGTAAAACATTATTCAAGTCAGCACGAACTGCTGCACCTGTACCGTTATCAATTATAAAATCGTGTTCTGCCATAATTGATTGTTTTAGTGTATTCTACACTCCTTTACCAAATCCTACCGCTTGATAAGTAAAATTTCTATCAATACTTGCATTTGATGAATTTTTGAAATGTACTGTAAAACCAGTTGAACTTACATTGCTCACCTCAAAATAATCGCCACTAACCATATTCTGTGCATTTATTCCGACAGAAGGTAGATTTGAATTTGCACCTAATAAAGAAGAAGTACCAACAAAAAACGGATGTTGGAAAGTCACATTTTTTGCACTTGCACCACTGGCAGTTAAATTTCCCTGTTCTGTTCTTCTTTGTATTGATGCTGTATATCCAAGTTGCGAAACTTTTATATCCTGTGCCACATCATCACTCGTAAGTTTTGCTCTGAATTGAAAACCTCTACCTTTATAGGTTCCATTGGCAAAAGTTTGAAAGGCTGTATATGTAGGTGAACCTGAAGAAGGATTGTCCTGTGTAACACGCACAAGCATCTCAGCGTTCACTTCTGTTGCGGTGGCACCATCAAAATCTGTTACATCATCAATTAATCCTCTTGAATCTAATAAATCACTAGGATAAAACGCCTCTGTTAAAAAATGTCGTTTTAAATCAAGACTGAATACACCGCCTAAATCCAAAGTATCACCACCAGCAGTACCACCAAAATCATATGTACCAAGTGGTACTATTCCACCGAAATCATCCAATGAAGCAACAGCATTAAAATCTGTAATATCATCAAAATTACCACCACCAATTAAATTAAGAGTGTCGGTTGTCGCATCAAAGGCAACATTGGTTTTTGTTCCTTGAAACTTAGGACTGTCTTGATCTTCTCGTCTTGTCTGTGTGACTAAAGGTGCAAGGTTGTCTGGTAAATCTAAAATTACACTTGCTTCACCAGAACTAAATCTGCCACCATCATCTCTAAATTTTAATATATATTCGCCTTCTAAATAAGGCACTTCTGCTGTTGTAGTATTACCAGCCAAGGCTTCGATTAAATCTGTACTGTTGGAAAAAGTACCATTACCATTGGTCAAAGGAGAATGTCTCACATATACCCGACCACCATGGGTAACATCCAAATCTGTAGCTAGATTCCAACGTAATCTCACTAATTTTTCATTTATTGGTTCTGCTGATAGACCGCTTACATCAGAGGGTACTGCTGTTTTACCAACAGCATTAAATGTTAAATCGGTTGAGGTTGCTGATAATTCTAAGGCTGTATTGTAACTAAATACTTGTATTTCATATGTTCCAATAGATGTATTGAAAATTTCAAAGTCAGGACTTGATACTGTTGTTGAAACAAAATTACCATTATTAAATCTATAGTTAACTTGGTATTGAGTAACACCTGTCACTGGTTGCCAACTGATAATTAATTTACTTACAGCTTGGTTATTAATAACAACAAGTTTTTCTTCTGCCTGTAAAGCACTTGGTGGGTCTTTAAGTTCATTTAAAATTGAAACTGTTCTTGTTGGTAAGCTTGCACCATCTTCTATAAAGGCATATTTTTCATTCACATAAGAAAGTCCAGTGATCGCATAATTAATACCATCTTGTTCTTCAACAGTAATAACTCTGAATAATTGAGCATTAACAGTATTATCTTGTATTAACCAGTTAGCATTTACATTTGGTGTTTGAGAAAATGCACTTGAAACAGTAATCGTTGCGTCTGATATTGAACTAATATCTTTTGTTTCGACAGTGCCATTTGGCATAATGACACTTATAGTTGGATTATTTGTTGTTGGTAAACTTGTGGCAGCAGAATCATCAACAGTAATAACTGTTGTAGAAGTAACAGATGCAATTTTTCCACCTCTTCGTAAACCACTTCTTACAGGGTCAGCAACAGAAATTATTGCGCCGGGTCTTACAACTATTCCGCTATCAATAGATGTTGTGAAATTAATTACTTCAGATTCATTCTGTTCTGCAAATAATATTGCCTTACCTAATCTTGCAGCTTGACCTCTGCTAGTACATGCAAATGCTTTTACCTGTTTTACAATTTGACCAAATTTAGATATTGCAGCAGCATCTTCAACGACTTCATAATCTATCTCCTTACTGTCCATATTAAAATATGAAACAGCTATGACAGTATGTCTCTGCTTGAGACTACTTCCAGAATAATTAAATCCCTCACTTGTAATATTAGAAAGATTAAACAGATAACTTGCTGTACTTGGTTTGTCCTGTGTCATGGTAATAGAACCAGCACTCCAAATCGGCATACATCTCATCACACCAGCCAATTCATTTATTAACGTAAATGCTTCGCCACTACCCTGTATATTCACATTGCAACTAAATCGTGGCTCCTGTCCACCAAGTCCATCTGATACCAACGTGTTTGCAAATTTACTCGCAGTTACAAAAGAAAATAAATCAAGAGTACTATCTGTTATATGATCGCCAAAGCCATATCTGCTATTGGTCAATAAATCTAAAAGAATCATTGAAGGACATGAACACCATTGAGCAGCACCCATAACACCATTAAATATATAACCATCAGGGTAAATAATACGACCAGTTGCACTATCAACAGAAGGTGTACCAGAGCTATTTGCACCAGCACCCGGTATTCTTACCTTTACACCTCTTATTCTAAATTTTCGTGATGGTATGGAACTGAACTGCATTGAGTCCAAACGAATTGAAGCATATGCACTGTTCGGGTATGTATTTGCATCATCTATTATTTCGCCAAAACTTGTCCATTGAAAAGCATCTATTAAACTTGAGTCTGAACTGTCTGCGGTTATTCTTGTTACCCTTATATCAACAGGAAAAGAACCAGTTAAATTTACACGATAATCTCTTTGGTATGCGTCTGCTGTTCTACCAGTTATGGTATCTGTAATAACATCAGTAAATCCACCTGAATTATACTGAACAGATATTTTAAGCTGAACTGTTGAACCTAGTAAATCTCCTTCTGTTGTAGCCTTCTGTATCTGCGGAAATGTAATGGTTACATTTACAGCATCAACATTTGAGTTTGTAATCTGTCTTGTAACAGGACTTGCCTGTGCTACTTCAACTCCAACACTTGTAACTGATGAACTGCTTTCTATACCTGCTATTTTAGTTTGGTTAGATGTACCAAACCTTGGTTCAAAAGATACATCTTGGAAATTAAAATCTGTGGTTGCTGGACTTGCAGAATTTGCTGTAGACCTCAAGACAGGGGTATCATTTAAAAATACATCCTTTAAGGCAGCATTGTTATAAGCAGTGGTTCCTTTTGTTCTACCTTCTTTAGAAGCAGACGCAAAACCTTCAATTTCGCCTTCAGATATAAGATCAAGAAATGTTGCAAACTGTCTGCTATGTAAGGTATCTGGTGTTCTTGTCGGTTGTCTTGGTGGTGGTGGAGATGGCCTTCCACCGGAACCTCTAATAATTTTTTTTGTCATGCTCTTACTTGCTCCGTATCAACAGCACCACTAATAACAACAGAACCAGTAAATATTTCGCCATAAACTATCGGTACTGGTGTACCAGCCCTTGTTGTTTGCTGTGTACCGCTAAAATTAAATGACAATCTAGGGTCTTGTTCGCTAGAAAATTCTGGCATTTTAGGAACAGGGAATAACATATCACTTACACCAGAAAGAACTAATGCAGCACCAATACCAAAAGCTGCTTTGGCACCAGCACCAGCAGCAGCAAAACCAAAACCCTTCGCACCAAAAGCTAGTGGGTTTGCAAATAAACCACCAACACCAAAACTCATAGCAATTAATGCACCGCCAAGAATTATCTTTCCTACACTTCCAGAACCAGCAATGACAGGTACAAAACTTATATCAGATTGACCAATTGGATAATGTATTTCATCTTCGCCTAATTCGTAATCTTGTACCAAAACCTTATAATATTTATCAGACATAAAAGGTTCCAGTTCGGGAAAATTATTTATTAAAAAACTTACAGCCTGTGCTGCATTTGTTACTGCAATATCGGTAAATTCTTTATGGCCGATCTTTTCAGCCAAATTTCCATATAGTTTGATTTTACGCAACATAACGCAACCTCTTACCAGTACATTTTAAGTACCATTCTGTATAGGGTTCTATACAACTTAGTCTATCTGCTAAATGATGTAATAACTCGCCATTTATAAAAATTGCTACATGGTTTAAATTATTTGCCAATATTGACATAAACAAAATATCGCCATCTTGTAATTTTTCATGTGGTTGTAATTCTTGAAAACCAGTAGATGCAGCACATTTCTCAAACATTGGATTTTGATTAAATTCTTCAGGTGTGGTCGGTCGTTGCCAATCAATAAGTTCAATATTTTTTTCCTGTTTATACCAATCTCTTACTAATGACCAACAATCAGTTATACCCCATACCCATGGCCTACCTAATAATTTTGGTTTAAAACCAGATGGTTCATAGTAACCCCATTGTTCTGTTTTTGGATTTACTATATGCCATGGTAAATTACTTTGCTCACAGCTTATCTTATCTGCATCTGTGGCAGTTGGTGGGGTTACAGGGTGGCTATGTATTACTGCTACAATCTGTCCTATATTATCTGCTTTTACATAATCTTCAGGGTCGAGGATAAAACATTGATGTGATGTAAGAGATAAATTTCCACAAGGAAAATATTTTTCTTTTCCTTTTACATTCACTAAAAGTCCGCAAGACTCCTTAGGGTCTTGTTCTTTTGCGTGTAAAAGAGCAGAATCCTTCCAAGTCATGCAACGATTGTACCAATAGAAGGAAACTCATTTCTTGTACATTGTCTTTTTGGTGCCCTTATACCAGCAAGGTCAAAGACAGCAGCAAGTTCAAACTCAACTGTTTCTCTGTTTTCATTTGCCTTACGATCAATTTTATATATTTCCTGTGGAAACTCTGCGGTAGGGTCAGGTGTACCTAAAGGGTTCACTTGCTGTGTTGAAGTTGTTGTTGTTGTTTGGGTTGTAGTGTTCGGATTATTCATTGTAATTGTGTTACCCATAGCATTACCATGAACTGTGCAGTAATATCTCAAATCGTTTGGCGCATCGGGATATGCGGGCTGGTAAGTAACTGTTGCATCTGTACCAAGTGTCCCAGTATTTGTTGTAGATTGCTGCCCACCAGCATCAGATTTAATTCTTAATGGGTGCCCGACATTTGAACTATGAGATTGGTTAAATATATATGTTGAACCTCTTTTCATTGTTATTACAGGTTTTTGTGTACCATTTATTGCAAAGACATTGTTACCACCAGAATCTTGTACAACTGTTACTGTATAGGTTACAGATTCAGCATCTGCAGGGTCAGCGATAGTTGTAGTTGTAGTTGAACTTGTAATTGTTACTGGAAAATTTGCATTGTCCAAAAATCTTGCCAAGGTTCTTATTCTTGTTACTGTCGCACCTGTAAGATCATTGCCTGTTGTTACTGTGTTGACGTTTAAAAGGATAGCTGTAATTGTTCCCAAAGCATTACTAACAGTTAATGTTGGTCTTGGTAATTGACCTTTTTGGTATGCAAAACCTTCTGCCTTTATAGGCATTTTTAAATATTGATTTCCAGCCCAAACAATATCGCCATTATTATTTAAACTTGTACCATTATGGAATCTATAAGTTTGTGCAGAGCCATGTAAAGTTGCATCTGTTGTAAGGGTAAATAATTCAATAATTGCTGATGGATTAATTTTTTGTAAATCAGAAACAATAGGTGCTGTACTCATGGTTCAAACACCTCTCTAAATTCAGCAGTGATTGTAGCTCTATTATTATATGGGATAGATTTACTCCAAGAATCACATACAAATTTTCGTTCAGAATCGCCTTCTGGTGTATAGTCAAAACTTGCTTGGTCATTCGCACGAGCATCTAAAAAAGTTTCAATAGTATCTGCATCTGTTTCAGAAACATTAAATGTAAAATTAAAAACTTTTGGGTTTTGGTTCTGGGCTAACCCAAAAATAATTCTGTGTTCATAACCATCTGCAAATCTAACTGTCCTTGAAACTGGTGCATTTTTTTTTCTTGTTCCATAGCTTGGTTTTATATCAGGGAAAGTTGCCATTATGCCAAAAGTCCTCCGGGTCGTTTCTGCTGTATTAATTCTGATTGTACAGCTACTGCAATAAGTTGACCAAGTTGTCTTGCACTATCATCATCTCCTTCAACAGCAGAACCCGAAGCATCTACATTTACAACCACATTATTTGTTGAACCACCAATCTTGTCGTTAGGAATAACAGTACCAGCAGTTGTTGGAACAAAAATTTCTGGACCTCTTTCGCCTACGATTGATGGTCTGCCTACAGGTGGTCTACCGCCATTTGCAAATCCGGGTAAATTAGAAAAAATACCAAAACCAGTACTTTTTAATAATGTATTTATACCAAGTCTTAGTAAACTATTTGCTAAATCATTAATTATGCCTTTAGCTGCCTCGCCAAGAGATTTTGTACCGTTGATCGCACCAACCAAAGCATCTGATATTTGACTTCCTATAGTGTCTCCTATTTCAGCAAAAGCATCTTTGATACCCTTAGTTTTATTTATAGTTTCATCTAATTTATTATTTTTATTATCAAGAAGTCTATTTATTTCTGCATTTTTTTGTGCTTCCTGTACCAAAGAATTTGTTTTTTCCTCATTGGCCGTAAATTCTTTATTTCTTAAAAGTTCCCTTTCAATATTTTGTTGCTTTAAAATTTCAAGTTGTTCTTTAAAAAATTTATTTTGTTCTTTTGGTTGAAAAATACTATTTCCTTTAAAATTTTCATTACCAAATTTTTGTTGTGTAAGTTTGATTGCATCTTCTCTTGCTTTATTTTCTGCGCCCAAAACATTTCCAAGACCAATTTTTCCAATGTTCTGGAATCTTTTAAAAACATTATCTATGGCCTGTACTGCTCTTGTGGCTTGATCTAAAACAAATTTTATTGCTGGACCTAAAATATCACCGACAGTTCTTGCAAGTGATTGAACAGAATCAATAAGAGTTGATAATTTACCATTTAAAGTTGTAGCTTGTTTTGTTGCACCACCAAAAAAGGCACCACCTTCACTTGTAAGATTTATTAATGCTTGGTTAACAAGATCAGCACCAATTTTACCTTTTCGCATTGCAGCTTCAAATTCCTCACCCTGTAAGCCAGTTATTCTTTTAAGTTCTGTAGTAATATCAACTCCTCTTTCTAATAACTGCAATTCTTCCTCTCTTTGTAGCTTTCCTTTTGCTCTTATCTGTCCAAAAGCTGTGGCAATACCTGATAAATCTGCACCAGTAGCTCCAGCTACATTTGCAAGACGTTTCGTTGAATCAACAAGCTCCTCTGTTTCAAAACCAAATGCTTTCAATCTTTTTGTCTGCTCTATCAATTCACTACTTGTAAAAGGTGTAACAGCACCAAAGGCCTGTAGGTCAGCAATTATTTGATTTGTTTCGGTGAGAGAGCCAGTTAAAACCTCTAAGCTTTTTCTTTGCGTTTCAAGTTCTGCAGTTTGTACAAAGATAAACCTTGCTGTGGCAATGGCAGCCAAAGCTTTTAATAATGGTGCTATTGATCTTGTAAATGTTCTTACACCACCAGCAGCTTGTGTTGCCGATCTACCATTACGCCTAAAAGCATTACTTGATTTATTTAATCTGTTTTTTAACTTATCTGTATTATTTGCAAGTGTCTTTGTAATTCTATCTGTCTGCTGCAGTGGTCTAATTGCATTCTGCGCATCAACTATTAATCTTACTGTTGATTGTGCCACAGAAAAAAAATACCTTTATTATATATTACCTTGTTTTGGCTTTTTGACGATTTATTTCTTGTTTCTCTCTTTCATTCTTAACTTCATAATATGCAGCCCAATATACTAATTCTTCTTCAGTAATTAATTTTCTTAATTCTTGTAAAGTCTTACCTAATTCTGTTGCGAGAAAAAACTCGAAATTTAACCAGTTATCTCGCCTTATTCTTTTTTTGCTATATCTACATTAACTTGAATATCCATCATAAATATTTCAAGATCATTTAAAACTGTCTCAGGTAAAAACCTTTTTAAGTTTTCAGCATC
>VTLG01007211.1_pt1 | contig 16308 bp, 8 predicted proteins | sample 4694571 | NCBI WGS metagenome assembly VTLG01 (sample SAMN12604809, study PRJNA352737) | marine metagenome | biome: ENVO:00000447; feature: ENVO:00000209|ENVO:00000569|ENVO:01000036; material: ENVO:00002151; isolation source: viral sequences binned using virsorter ...
TAAGGAGTCCTTTTTTTTCTTCCGGTTTTCCTTCCATTTGTCAATTTTCTTTTGTAAGAATGTTTGGATTTTCTTTTTGATTTGATTAAAGAAAGGTGTTGCAAGAGTTGTAGTTGCAACAGCAGCCACCGCTGCATACGTAGCAGTCATTACGACTTCTGTTGTAGGTAGTGGTAACTCTATGTCTATTCTTGGTATTCTTAATTTTGGAGGCGGTGGTTGTTCCGTCTTTTCCTCCCCCTTCTTCTTTATGCCCGCAGGGGGCCTCAGATCGTTAGGAGGGATGTACATAGGCTTATATGACGGAACAGGCCCTGAAGGCACCTTCAAGCGTATCCTAGGCGTCTCTGGTGGCTTAGGTAGCGTCGGTGCTTGTATTTGGATCCCCATCTAATTCTTGGAGAGTTTTAATAGCACCTTGTAATTCAACAAAACGTTGTTTACGTTTGTTTTGTAGGGTAAGTGTTTCGTTATAAACATCTACAAGGATTTGTAATTCAGCTTGTAGTTCTTCTTGTTTTACTTGGATGGTTTTTGTCATGATTTAGAGTGTTTGTTTTTAATAGCTTTTTCGTTAATCAGAAGCTTCCGGTGTGTTACCTTTGTTTATCCATTCAAGATATTCTTGGTAATCTTTATTTAATGGATCGAATGGTACTGTAGATACAATACCATCATCTCTTGTAATCCTCACTGCATTTGTTTTCCCATAATATGGGTCTTTTAATAATTTGTAAGCTGTCATAATTAAACAATCTCCGCTTTAGCTTCCCATTGAAAGTCAACCCAACTAGTGTCAGCTCCACTTGTTACATTTAGGTATTTTACACTTTTATTATTAACACCGACAGCAGAAGCACTCCTATCAGTACCAGAGGAGTTAACTTGGCCTGATGTACTCCCATTCCATAGAGTAACTGTTGGTCCGCCTCTCATTTCTGTGAAAAAATGGAAGCCAATAGCATTACCGTCAGCCCATGATATCAAATTTATTTTATCTTCTGTTTCTCCTGCACCTGGATAATCACCTAGAGCAGTGTCGAAACTATTTTGATAATAACGATAACATCTTAATAGTTCTTGATGATAAGGAACGTGATCAAACGGTGTAGCTACCTTACCAAGTTCTAACTGAACTCCTGTAATTGCAAATGTAGCGTCATTTGTATCCCACCAAGTATCTGTATTATCAGGCATCCAATTACTAGTTTTATCTACCCAAGCATCTAATCCTATTGAGTTATCTGTATAAGAAGTACCATAAAATGGAACAATATCTAATGCCATAGATTTCTTCTCATTAAAATCAACTTTTATATCAGCGTGTCCAGGTATAACTTTTGTTATTTTTGTCCATGTATTTGCAGATAATGAACCAGTTTGGAACGTATATGTTTTTCTTGATCCATGTGTTCCACTAACATCCCAAGACATACAGAGATATCCATAGAAATTCTGAGCTACACTAGATTTAACCCAAAATGTAAGTGTTAAATAACTAGAAGTAGAGGTATAATCCCAACCTGAACTGGCTATATCAAAACCTTCTAAAGCTGTACCTATATACATAAAATCAGCAGCATCTACGGAAGTTTGATTACCATTTGTTATTTGGAAACAATTTCTAAAACCTTCTGCCCAAGGACCAGTATCACTAGAAGTTAATGCTACTTTTGCTTGTGTTGGGTCTTCGTTCTCTCCTCCATAACCTTGTCTCCATCTATCTACAGTACCAACACCGTTATAAGTACTTGATGCAGCATATTGGTTTATATCCATCGCTCCATTTATAACCAAATTCCTACCAGAAATATTACTAGAAACTAATGAACCAGTTACTTTAACACCTGTATCTGTAGTTTCAAACTTCTTGGTATTATCATGGTAGAGCTCTGCAGCCCCACCTCTAGTAAATTGTGCTAGAGTTTCATGGCCAGTATCACCACCAGCACATCCTCTAAGAACTAATGAGTTACTATCTCCAAGTCCAGCATCTATGTATCTACTTGCATCAGTGGTTCCATTGAATAAATTTATCTCGTTAGTAACAGTAAGAGCACCAGTTAGTGTACCACCCGCGCTAGTTGTTTCAAACTTCTTAGAGTTATCATAATAGAGTTCTACGGCTCCATCTGCAATACATTTTACAGCTTCTTCAGTTCCATTAGTTCTAAGATGTATATTACTATCAGTAGAGATAACTAAATCTGTACCATCATTATTTATTCTAAGTACTCCTGTATTGTTTTGGATATAAGAATCCGTTGCATTATGGTAGATTTCTAAATCTTGTCCATCTCCGCATCTAAATTTAGAACTATCTGAATCTATATCAACATAACCAGTAGTATGATAATTACCAGTAATGGTTACACCTGAACTAGTGGTTTTAAGCTTCTCACTACCATCATAATATAACTTTACGTCTGCATCTTTGTTAAATGCAGCCATCATTACATTATCAGAGTCTTTGATATCGAGTGCATTATCAGTTCTAATAATTAGTGCTCCACTCCCAGTATCATCTATTATACTGTTAGTACCATTATGGTAGATTTTTAGATCATCACCTGTTCCACATCTATACTCACCGTTATCAGGAAGTTCTATATCACCACCTTGAGTAATACGAGCTAATTCAGCTGACCCAGTATCAAACCTTATATCACCACCTGTTGCTATGATATAATTATCTGTTCCATTATGGTAGATTTTAAAATCATTACCAGTACCAAACCGGATCTGTTCACTATCTAATAAATCAATAGGGGTTTTCAGGCCTCTATCATTAATTTGTGTTAATGCCATAGTTATGATAAGGGATTGTCATCTTTTACTTTTTTAACGGCTTTCGCCCATTCACCAGTTGCATCGACCTTACCAGCAACTATGTCTTTGTATAGGAGATCGAGTTGATCCCCTATATTTCCATAACTAATTCGTCGTGATCTACGAGAACAATAGTTATTTTGTAGTTTTGTACCTTCTGTATTTGCAGCAGTAAGTTCACTAGATGTAGGTTTGGTAACACCTGATACGTTCCAGACATCTATACCATCTTGAGATAGTATAACTTGGCCGAGATCGTTTGTGATAGTTTCTGCTTGTGTTAGGCTCTTACCTTTAGTTATGAGGTGTGCCTGTACTTTAAAAATTAAATCTGCCATAGTTATGCTATTTTAAATCCTGAGAACGCGGCGATATACTGACCGCCCATTGCTTTAACACCTTGGTTACCACCTTGGTTATGACTGACTCTAAGTTGTATTTTATCTCCAGCATCTAAAGCCAATACTCCAGACCATGCTACTGAGAGTTCTGTACCATTGGCAGGTGATTTGTTATAGATGTGGGTTGAGCTTGTTAGTGCGTAACCTGATCCAGTATCTTTATATATTGCTCCTAGTACTTGATCGTTACTATCAACACTATCTACTGCAGCATGATAATCAAGCTGATATTTACCACCTTCACCAGATGGTACTGTAAATTCATGGTTAGTTAGATCATAAGCACTATCAGTATCTAAATCTTCAGTATCAAAACCAACTGCTGTAAATGAACCTGATGTGAGTGTTGTGTTTTCACTAGCTGATCTAACAGCAAATGCTGGTGTTAAATCAGCACCTGATATACCAGTTAAGTTAGAACCATCTCCAGCGAATGATGTTGCAGTACATGTACCGGTAATAGTAGCACCACCAGTTACAGTTTCAAACTTTTTAGCTCCATCATAATAAAGAGTAACAGCTCCATCATGTAGGAACTGAGCGTACAACTCATCACCACCTGCGTTTTCAAAACTATAGTTATCAAGTCTGAATTTTAAATAACCTGTACTGTTAGTTACATAGCTATGAGTTCCATCATGATATATGCGAAGGTCTGATGAATTTCCAAAATAAGCACTCTTACTATCTGCAAAATTCAATCCGCCATCGACAGTTTTACATTGAAGGACGTTATTATGGTAGAGATCAACACCACCATCTTTCGTAAATACAGCCATAACCTCAGAATTACCTTCACTAGCAATTCTGACTGTTGAATCTGATTGTAGGTGTAGAGTTCCGTTATCTGCTCTTATACAACCATTAGTACCATCTGAGAATAATAATAGATCATCACCAGTACCAATTAACACATAAGCGTTATCACTCATATCGATGCTACCTGATATCAACATATCACCGGTAAGACTGGCTCCATATGATGTAGTTTCAAACTTCTTAGCGTTGTCGTAATAGAGTTCTGCAGCTCCGTTTGGATTGATTATTATTCCACTTTCTGAACTTGTTGCTGTTAAATTTAACTTTCCTGTCCAGTTTTTAACCCATGAGTCCGTTCCGTCATGGTAGATTTGTAGATCTTCACCATCTCCTAAGCTAACTTTAACGTCATCATTACCTCTAAACTTACTGCTTGCTGTACAATTTCCTGTTACTGTAGCTCCACCACTTGTAGTTTCTAACTTCTTAACATTATCATGGTAGAGTTCAACGGCTCCATCAGGAATGAATCGTCCCATTGATTCACCTGAGACACTAGAGAGAGCAAGTTCAGTGCCATTACTTCTTATCGCGAAGATGCCTGTACCGTTTTCATCTATATACGAATGACTACCGGTGTGGTAGATTTGTAGATCTTCACCAGCACCAAATAAAGCTTTAACATTATCTCCGAATTGTAGATTAGCGTCCAGTACTTCTATATGCTCAGAACCTATAGCATTATCTGCAATTTTAGCACCTGTTACAGCGTCTGCACCTAATTTATCTGTAGTAACAGCAGCGTTTTGTAAACTAGCTGTAGTTACTGAGTTAGTAGAAGGTGCGTTTAGAGCTACTGCTGAACCTATTTGAGTAACAAATAATGTTGAACCAGCAACAGGAGGATCACAGAATCTAATACCATTAGTACCATCTAAAGCAAAACCTTCACCACTTGCATCATATGCAGCATTAGGTTTCTGTATAACACCGTTTAAACTAACTATTAATTGCTGTGCTTTGGTTACACTAGCTGCATTACTACCATCTCTTAAATCATATTGATCAATACTACCGTCAAATACTGGGCTACCAGTTGTTGCACCATTCGGTACTACTGTAAGTATTTTGAAATCACCAGCAGAGGTAACCTCATCCCATGAAGTACCTGATACGTTATACACCAACATCTTATTAGATGTAGTATTGAAGAATAAATCTCCATCATCTAACGAAGAGGTAGGGTTAGAAGCACCTATACGATATCTCGCATTAAAGTCAGTAACTAGTGTTTGAGCAGAAGCTACACCAGCCTCATCTAATAATAGTCTATGATAAGTATAGGTATTTAAAGTACTAGTTGTCTGAACTAGCATTCCTTTACCAGCTGCTATCGTAGTACTATTTAATGAAGAATCAATACCATTAATAGTAACTGTTGAACCACCTAAGGTTCTACCAGTTGTACTGACACCTGAACCATTAACAACAAGACCGCCAGCGTCTGCAATAGACACAATAGTTCCTGCATCATCATTAGGATCAGGGTTAGTGTTAGGGAATGATGCGTCGTCAGCTATTGGATAATAACCACCAGCATCTTGCATCAATGATACTATTTGATCATTAACAGCTTTTGCAGAAGGTATTTGAACATCAGTTGAACTTCCATTAACTGTTGTACTGAATGTCTTGCCATCAAGTAAGTTTAATTCAGTAAGAGTTGAAGTAAGAGCTGTTCCGCCTGCTAAAAGTGAAGCAGTACCAGCTTGCATGGTAGCAAGTGTTGATAATTCGCTATCAGCGATCTCTGTAGTTGTAACTGCATTAGCAGCGATTTTAGCTGTAGTAACAGCGTCGTCTGCTATCTTAGCTGTGATAACAGCACCATCGACAATTTTACCTCCATCAACAGAGTTAGCTGCTAACTTATTAAGATTTATATGACCATCTGGTATTTTGTCAGTTGTTACTTGGTTGTTACCTATTTTAGCAGTAGTAACAGCGGCATCAGCTATATGAGCAGTATCAATTGAACCATCGACATAGTGTTCAGAGTCAATAGCGTCATCAGCTACCTTTGCAGCGGTTATAGAATCGGCTACTATCTTACCTCCGTCAACCGAGTTAGATGCTAACTTACCGAGGGTTATATGTCCGTCTGGTATTTTATCAGTTGTGACTTGATTATTACCTATCTTAGCGGTGGTAACAGCAGCATTTACAATAGCAGCAGTATCTACAGCATCATCCGCTAACTCACTAGCTCCAACAGCATTAGCTGCTATCTTATCAGAATTTATAGAATTATTAGCTAGTTTATCAACGTTAATAGCAGCATCTGCGATCTTAGCTGTAGTAACATTACCATCTGTAATCTTAGCTGTAATAATTGCATCAGTTGCTAGTTGATCACGGTTAACAGCAGCATCCCCTATCTTATCGTTTGTTACTGCATCATTTGCAATCTTAGCTGTAGATATTTGACCATCTTGGATATTAGATGTTGTGATGGAATCAGAAGCGATCTTAGCGTTGGTGATTTGAGAATCTGCTATCTTAGCTGTAGTAACTGCAGCCGCATTAAGTTGGTCAGTGCCTACAGCATTATCAGCTAGTTCACTAGCAGTTACAGCATTTGCTGCTATTTGTGTAGCTGTAATAGTATCGTTTACAAGCTTACCACCTGTAATCGTAGTATTCGCTATATCACCATTTACAATAGTTGCATCAGTAATCATTGTAGAAGTAACTGTACCTGTGTCACCAGTCGTTACTATAGTACCTGTTACGTTAGGTAAAGTAATGGTACGATCAGCTGTAGGGTCAGCTGCAGTTAATGTAGTTTCATAGGCATCCTCTGTTGCACCTTCAAATATAATTCTAACATCTTTCTCTAGATTAACATCACCTGTCAAAACAGGAGCTAGGTTACTGATATATCTAGCGTTAATCTCTTGGTTTGCATATAGGTTTTGGGTGAAGTTATCATTTAGATCCTCAGACTTAACTGATGATCCTGCATAAAAGGTTGCTGGTGCAGAATCAGTATCAGTTTCACGGTAGATTTTAATTACAGTACCAGCAGCTGGTGCCGAATCAAGTTTTATCGTTGTTGCGTTAAGCAATGAGAATGCAGTTGTGACGCCAGCATCAAGTTGTACCTTGACGTCCGTTGTTTTCAAATATGGAAATGTGAAAGCATACTCGGTGGTAGAGCCGCTCTGTGTGTATGAATTTTGTGTTACAGCCATAACGCGTGTGTGTTTTTATTTAATCATTTGTAAGAGTTCTACCATGTCTTGGTTTTCTTCAGCAACTTCTTTAGCTTCATCTATTTTACCTTGCTCTATATAACTATCGATTATCTTTTGATCTTGAACACTTTCTATAATGTTAGGGTAGTCTTCTACCAATTGCTGTTCTGCTATTAATTGAGCACGTTTAACAATTAAATCAATTTCTTTAAATACTGGTAAACGTTTACCATCTATTCTTACATTATCGTACTTTAAGTCATCATTAGTAGCTCGATGTTTTCTTAACTCAGCTAACTGATCTTGATATTTTGGTTTTTTAAGTACTTTAATTATATCTTTATATATCTCCTGTTTACCTATAAGTAAATTAAGCTGCTCTCTTTGCGTTGCAGTATATTCATATTTACCTGATGAATGCCTTTTTAATAAAGTCAATCCATCATAACCTGAGTTCCTTAATTCTTCTCTCCACCATTCAGAAGTACCACTAACTTGTATAGGAGATAAAGCATTAAGAACTCTAAGCACAGGATTCTCTATATCATTCAAGTACCCACCTGTGTAAATATCTACTTGTTTTGGTAATCCTAATGATAAACCAGGCGTTCTATTTAGAATATAATGTGTAATACTATCATGTATATCTTTCTGTGTAGAATCAATAGCTTTACTTAAAACACCTGCAGCACCTGACATAGGTAAGAATATTCTAGTAGTATTAGCAACGTATCTTGAGAACCAACTTAAATCATTATTCATGATGGCAACTAACGGTTCAACACCTGTCAGAACACTTTCATTTAAGAATGTAGCAGATAACGTCCAAGTTAATTTATTTGCTACATCTTCCATTAATGGAGATTCCATGTCTCTGACATTATATGCTAGATCTCCAAGAATGCTTAACATTGGATCAACCATTGGTATACCTTTAAAACTTACCCAAGTATCACCTATTTTAATAGTCTTCTCTTGGAAACCAAATTGATCTCTATCTATTCTTCGTTGAGTTGGATCATAACTACCATTACCTCTAATATTGCCTGACATAGCGTAGCTATATAAACCACCTACGAGCATACCGCTGAAAGCTAAACGTCCTTTATACTCAGTACGCAAGTTTTCAAAGATGGTCATAGCACTAGGATCATCCATACTTATACCATGCCTTTGCATGGCTTTTGTTATCTGCTCAGGAGTCTCAGCCCATATGGTATCACCATATTTTGATAATCCTGGTATAGCAGCAATAGGAGTCCAAGATGACATCAACCTCATATTATTAGTTAAAGTTCTAGGGAACATGAAGAAAGTTTTCATAAATGGATATCTAGTCACAAGATCGTTAATCCATTTGGAAAGGTTATCATCTAAGTTCAAAGCATATTCACCTGATATTACTTTAGAAGCTTCGTCAGTTAAAAGACCACTCTTATCGAAATAATTATTATAATTTCTTTTCTCAGCTTTTACTAAAGATTCAAAGCTGAAACCACCAGCTTTAGAGGCTACTTCATCATAAGCACGTAACCTAGATACATACGTACCCATAACAGCATTTAATCCAGCGTCAGCACCTTGTAGAACTGTCATGCCAAATCTCATAGGAGCCCAACGACTTAAATCATATAATTGTCTTGCAGCATCGTGTTGCATAACACGGCCCCAATTACCTTCTTCAACCCATACTTCTCTTAAACTACCTAATGAATCCCAATCTAAAGTTTCAGATTGTATCATATCCTTACGCATTGCTTTTACCATTGCATCTGGATCTTTCCAAACCTTCCTCATCATAGTCCAAGATTCTTTCATTAAACGACGGTTAGTTTCAGCAACCCCACCGTAATAATACATTGATTTCTTTAAATTATTAAAGTCACCACCTTTAGCTAATCCTTCTAAAGTACCACCTAGAAAAGCTGTTATAGGTTTAGATATAATACCAACAGTATTACCTAAAATAGCTCTACCAGCAGCGAGTCCTGAGAGTACATTATTAAATCCAACTGACCAAGCACCTTGAGTAAGCTTATTAATTTTATCAGGGTTCGGGCTTGCAAGTAATCCCATAGGAGTTACTTCGTTCCTAGCCCAAATCATTAATTTTTCTAATGTGTCTACATCACCACCACTACGTTCAAATTGTGTAACGAATGGTCTTAAAGCTACTGGTTTTTCTTTTTGTATTCGTTTTAACTCCTTAATAAAATTCTGAGCTTTTGTAGCATGTTTGGTTTCAACTTCTAAAAACTCTTCTTTTAGGATTCGCATTGTATCAGCAGGATCATCAGCAGCTGCTAATGTTTCATACCAAATACCTTTATGTTTTGTTTGCCAACCTGATATATATTTGTTAAGACCTACTTCTTGCATAAGGTATTCCATCTTATCTAAGATTAGATCCATAACACGATCTTCATCAACATTAGGTGCTAATTGTCTAATAGCTTGAGACATGTCTGCAGTTTCTCTACCTAAGGTATCCATAACCCTCGCAGAGCTCTGCATTATACCACGACCTAGGTATCTATCAGTTAAGTCTTTTAGGCCTGCTAGAGCGGCTCCAAACTGCTCTTCATTGATATACTCTTTACTTAGTAAACCCTCACCTAAATTAATAACATTTTTATTAGTTAAAAATAGGTTTTTAACCTCATCTAAACTATCAGCTGCTATTATACTCCTATAGATTTTCCAAGCACCTTCATTCATATCTTTGTTACTATATCCAAATTCTCTGACTGTTGCATTAAAGGTACTAGCATCTCTCGCTTGTTCAGCAACTCCCATTACAGCATCACGTGATTTATTACCAACACGTAAAGCTTTTGTCCGCATAGATTCAGTAATAAGAGGTGCAGGAGTTCCAACTACATCACCATTTTTAATAGCTGTAGTATCAGCCATGTTACGTGCTACATTACCTGGAGGTACTGATTGACGTGCTCTATTAGCATCTGTATAGAAAGTAGGAGTTATATCTGGATCAATATCATTGAATTCAGGGTTTGCATCTAACTTATTATTTGCTGCTAAATTATTTTGATTAATTTGTGACGTTTCAGATTTCTTTATGTAATCATCTAAAGTTCCATGACTTTTAAATTTATCAACCAACTCAACTCTTTGTGCAAAGAGAGCATTTTCATCGGCTTTACTTAAATTACCTTTAGCTATTATTTGATCAATCTCTGCAATTTCAACTAATAAATCATTATCAGCATGCAGTGATACTCCTTTATTCTTGTATGCATTTGCTGCTTCATCAAGAGGTCTAAACCAACTCATTACAGGTTTACCAGCTTGTAAAAAGTATCCTAATAAATTAGTAGCTACACTAAGCCCAGCTGCTTCGTATATGTTTTTTTCTCTACGAACTGATGGACTATCACCATCTAAAGTAACCCAAGATTCTGGTAATGGAACTGATCCATCAGATCCAAATACATCAGGAAAGAAATTGACTAATGCTCTAGCTGCATTATCTTCTTCGCCTTGATCACTAACTCCAATAACAGCTGCATCTATTGCACCATAGACACCTATATTAGTTAATGCTTTTGTTATCCATGGTACATTTTTTGATTGCATTAATGGGGATAACTTTGTTGCAGCATAATTAGTTCCCATAAGGGTTGGTATTACAATATTAGAAAGATCCCTAACGTTTTGTAATACTGGATTAGAAAAAGCAGTTGCTTGATCCCAACCATCATCAATTTCACTACCACCTGGTAAGAGGCCAATAAGGTCCATTGGTATATCCAACAAACCCATACCTACAGCTCCACCTAATGATGCTGATGTTGCCGCATCATTTTTGAAGCCACGTGCTAGTTTTTGTAATAAATTTGAATCTTGATATTCTTGCCAAGATCCACCATAATATTTCTGAAAGAAAGCTTCTCTTAAAGCTTCTCTCTCCGGTCCTTCCGGTAAATTTTTCCACTCTGAAAATGCTTTATGTTTAGCACCCATAATAAAATCATGAGTGCCTACAGCTACATCTTTTACTGTATTCACTGCACCTGAGAGTACGCCTCCGACTTGTTCTTGAGCCTGTTCATCAGGCCCAAAATCCTCACCAGTTTGTACATAATCATCAGATGGAGGTGGTGGATTTCTAGGTTGCCATATTGCGGGTTGTTCCATTAGTTTACTGATTCAACATTAATTGTAGCTGGGACAGGTACATCTATAGATGTAGTGACGCACATATTAACATGCTCACTTTTTGCACATTCTAATACCGCATCCCAATTTTCAGAAGAAATACCAAGTGAATTGCTTCTGTAAAAATGTTCAGTCGGCGTCACTATAACTGTACCTTCTGGTAGGATAGCTTTTATTTCTTTTTGTGTATCTGATAAAGGGTATTCATTATAGTACTCACTTTCATCTCGAACGTATCCACCACCTTCAGTTGCTTCATTAAATTGGCTAGCTCGAATTAATTGACGTTTCTCAAAGACAACGGGATTTATTATTGGTTTATCGTCTGAAGCTAGAGCAGTATAAGCTGCCACAGCTTTAGCATATGTTTCATCACCACGTGCTGCACCAATTTTAAATGTATCTATAATTCTATTTAATTCTGTACCTGGGATAGTTGCATCAGAAATGAGATCAGTTCTAGATAACAATGCCCTCATATCTTCAGTAATGGTATGACCACCACCAGTTAAACTGGCTTCTAGGAACTCACCTATTGTTGGTTTATTATCTAAATGAGGTAGGATTCGTCTATAAATTTCCACTTGATTAGAAGTAGGAGTTATAGTTCTACCAGCTTGTAGATCTGCAAATTGAGAATCATGAACTCTTTGAGGGAATACTTCAGTAACCCCAGGAATTCCTATTTTTGTAGGATCTCTTAATATATCAAGAGGGTTAGTAAAACTTGATTTACCAGTTGCATCAGTTTGAGGGTGATATCTGAAAATCATTTGATCAGCAATTTGGTTTACAGGTAATGACTCGTTGGACCAAGTTTCCCATGCATTACCAAAAGTATTTTTTAATTCTCCTTCTTTACGTTCACTAGCTGGTTTCACCCACCAAGTACTATTTCTATCATCTCTTCCAGCTGTTATTTCAGCATCAACTTCTTTCCTAACTCTATTAAGAGCTTGCTGTGCATCAATTTTAATTTCTTTACCGGTATTAGGATCTACACCGTTTAAATATGATTCTAATTTTTCTGCAAATAGGGCTTTGGCTTCTAAAGTTTTTTCTCTTAATGTCGGAACGTTAATACCAGCTTTAACTAAGGCTGTTACATTTAATTGTTCAGCTAATTTAGTTCTCAACATTACTGTAGTTTCAGTGATGTTATAATCAGTTCCTCTTAATTGCTTATCAAAATTAAAATTATCTTGATCAAAAGTCCGCATTTTTTCTGAACCAATTTTATACATCCCACCAAACCTAGCGAGTGACTTATAATCACCAACCTTACGCCAATGCATTAATAGAGATTCATCTGGTAAGAATTCTATTAAATTAGTTTTACCTGCTACTATAAGTGATAAATGATTAGCAGCGTCCGTATGGCCAGAAGCTTTTAGAGCAGCTATTTCCTTACGACCCCACTCTGCTAATGTTCCATTATTATCATGAAAATTTATGCTATTGTCATAACCTTCATCACCTTCTTTAAGTCTTAATGACTCATCAATTTGTGATATTTTTTGCTTACTTTCCCAACGAAATTTAGATGAATTCTGATTAGCTGCTGATACTTGATTCCGACTTCTTGGGCCACCATTTTCTACATATTGTGCAAAAGCAGGATATTTCTCATATAAACTTTTCTCTGGAGCTGATATTTTGTTTCCGTTCTTATCTAGTTTTGAAGGCCTCCAACTATGTGCATACTGTTCCGCTAACTCAAATTGACCACTTTCTATAAGGCTTCCGTAAATGAATTTCGCAACCTCCACTTGATCACCCTTATTCATAAGCTCCATAGTTTGAGGGTTTCTTACCGTAGATCCTGGTGAGCTGATCCTATGATGCATTGCTTCTACAGTATTAATACCATCCGGTGGATGAGCAAGAGTTTTTGCTATATCTCTAATATCAGCTTGTGCTACTGATTTTGTTATGGCTACTAAGTGATCATTCTGTAAACCCTTAGTAAATTGATATAATGATTTTCTTAATGCTTTAGCATCCGGTAAAGAGTTATCAAATAAACGATGTTCTGCAGCCTTCATCTGAGCAGCTTTTTGCATCAGATCAAATTTATTTTCACCAGGTTTTATTTTAGCTATTAACTCATCCATCAGTTCTGCTGTTTCAGATAGAAGTTGAGCCTCTTGAGCTATAGTTGTTACCCTTGCTGTATTAACAGCATTCCCCAAATTTGGATTGGCTGTTTTACTCTGATTCAGTGGGTCAACAATGTTGGGGAGTGTATTATCACCTGTCAGACCGTTCTTTTCATTAGCTAATTCTTGATTAGTAGTATTATTAGTCTCCTCAATTACATGTTTTGTAGTTTCAGTGTTTTGTGTTTCAGCATCAACTATTTTATTATCTGCCGCAGGCCTAAGAAAAGTATCAGCTTCATTTTGAGCTGCGTTAGCTTGAGACTGCTGTATACCGGCTTTTACACCAGCTTGAACAAAACCCTCAGCCACCTTAAGAAAAGTCTGACTCCATTTAGAAAACTCAGACATTTGAATGGCTTGACTCATTATCTCATTATAACCTTCACTAGCATATCTACCTAATTCATTAGCTCTTTTTTGGTGCTGCTTTTGAATGTTATTTAATTTATCAATCTCAAACCCTTGGTTACTTTTCCTGTTCTGCTCTTCATCACTCTGAGCCCTTTGTATAGCACTTAGATGTCTATTCTGTTCAGCAAAGATAGCTTCAGCGTTCCTTTTATGAGCATTTAAAATAGGAGTAACTTGCTCTCTCATAGCTCTTAATTGAGCTTGTGCACCTATATCGTATTGCTTAAAGGCACCTTTAGTGCCTGAAGCTCTGTATTGTTTTTGTGCCATAATTTAAAATAGGTCAGCTTCTTGTTTCTTCGTTTCCTGCATCATATTATACATCCCCATGGTTGCGCCTCCTTTCTTCCAGGCTTTGTATATTTTCTTCCGAGCCTTGTCCCTCTTTTTGTATAGATCTTCTTTCTTAAATACGTCCATTGGCTTCATACCAAAATCGTATTTAGTTGGTTTCTTAGGATCTTGAATAATAGGAATAGGAGTCTTAACAGGTATAGGTCTGATAGGTATAGAACCAGGTTTTAGCATCTTCTGTGCAAAAGCTTGCATATCAGCAACATTTTTATCATTAGCTATATCTTCTAATGTTTCGCCTATATCACGAGCGGAACTAGTTAATGATTCTATTAAAACTGCTTGACTTCTACCTTTTGCAGCCATAATAGCTTGTGCTGATTTAAGTACACTTCGACCTTCTTGTCCCTTTGCTTTTATAGTTTCATACTTTAATAAAGTTTCTAACTCTAATTCTTGGGATTGGAAAACGTGATCAGTTTGTGCTTCTTGTAATCTATTATACTCTTTCTCAGCTGCTTGATGTGCAGAAGAAGAGTTTATATCTAATTGATCTTGATATAACTGTTCAGATTTTGCATACTGTTGATTTAATGCTATCTGTTCTGAATTGCGGATCATTAAATCATATGACCATTTCTGAGCATTTGTTTGATCTGCATACCTAGCATTAGCTCTAGCATTACGCCTCTTTATTGCTGCTTCTTCTTTTAAATACTTATAATTATTTTGTAATTTCTTCTTATCATATTCCCAAACTTTTCTATTAAATTTATCTTGTTTCTCTGCGTACTTATTATAATGTTTATGTGCATCAGCTTTGCGCTTCATCTCACGTTGTTCACGTTCTCTGTCAGCCTGACGCTGTGCTGCACCGCTAAGCATACTGAAGACGCCAGTAATAGCGGCTCCAGCCAGTAGAGTTACTGCTTCATTATGAACTAATCCTGATTCTAATGCTATTCTATTTAAAGGGTTATGAGCACCAGGTAAACCTATTTGAGGTTCTTCCATGCCAAACGGCGTCATATCATCAAACATATGTTAAACTCTCCTATAAAAACGTGGTGTATAATTCCCTTCCCACATCATAGAGTTTAAGGCTACAGGGAACGGTGAGTCATTCCAGACTCTAAGTTGGAAGTTGTCTGATTTTTGGTGGATAGGTATACTAAAGACGGACTGTTCAGACAGCGCAATGTCATTAGCTAAGTAAGTATTTGCTTCTGCAGTTGGGTTTAAGTTATACCATTCATCAAGATAAATTAGTATATCAGCACCTACTGCTGGTGCAGGACTTATTCTGATTTTCTCATCACCTAGAAATGTGAAATCAGTTGTTTGTTGAATAACGTTATTTATTTTTACTTTTATTTGATCTCTATCAACATACTCTATATCATCTGCAATCCACGAGAAATCAGTCGTACTTCCATCACCTGTGTATGACTTACTACCTTGTAAAGTTCCAATTGATTTTAATTTAAATGACATCACTCCAGATAATCCTACAGCGAATTTCATTCTTGCTACTGTTAGTACTGCAGAGAAGTCAGATTTAGATTTTCTTTCATCAGAATAGAAATATGTCTTAGGTAATTCAACATCAAGGTCGTACTTCCAACCAGTATAAACATCACCAGCAACACTAGTTAGATTCTTTCTAGGAACAATGAAGTATGTACCTAGACCATCAGATCCTGTGTCTGGTGTAAGAGTGAAACCTGATTCAATAAACTGACCTGTTGCTGTAGTACCAGCAATTATAATAACAGGTGTAAGTGTAGTTACATCCTCATATTCTATATAACATTTAGTACCGTCTAACACAGCAGCTGTTGCAGTAGCTGTCGTACCGCTACTAGGAGCAGCAATCGAAACTACAGCACCGTTCTGATATGCACTACCACCATTGGTTAATGTTAGTCCTGTTACAACTCCTGATCCATTTACTGTTGCAGTAGCTGTTGCGCCACTTCCTGGTGTACCAGCGCCTGGTCCTGTACCTGATCCAGT
>VTLG01008972.1_pt1 | contig 16307 bp, 10 predicted proteins | sample 4694571 | NCBI WGS metagenome assembly VTLG01 (sample SAMN12604809, study PRJNA352737) | marine metagenome | biome: ENVO:00000447; feature: ENVO:00000209|ENVO:00000569|ENVO:01000036; material: ENVO:00002151; isolation source: viral sequences binned using virsorter ...
GTAAATATTGAAGCTGGGAATGTTATATCCCCACCGGGACTCTTTTTAACCATGGGTAGTTCGACATAATTAAGGGTTATGATAAACCCAGACCAGATAACGACACCAAGACGAACCATCGCCCCCAGTACCACCATCTGTTCTTCATGATCGTCTATTCCTTCTTTGATTCTTTTGAAGAGTCCTTTTTGTTCATCAGGTTTTTTCTCCATTTGGTGATTTTATCTTGTAGGAATTTTTGGATTTTTTTACGTATCCATTCGATTATAGGCTGTGTTAGTGTTGTAGCTGCCACAGCTGTGATTGCCGTTGTAGCCGCCACTACGACAACTTCGGTTGAAGGTCGAGGGACAGGCTGTTTAATAAACGGTATTTTAAGGGTAGGTGGTTCGGGTGGTTTTTCTTCTACAGTTTCGACAGGCTCATCCTCTTGATCTCGTAGATCACTAGGAGGAACTACCATAGGTTTGTAGTATGGTACGTCAGCTGTAGGTATAGGTATTTCGACAGTTTCTATATTTGTAATATCAGGTAATACGATGGTGGGTACTTCCATTTATTCTAATTTATCTTCTACCCACCCTTTGGTATTGTCAGCTTGATATACTGCTTCATCCCAGTAATAATGACCTTTAGGTTTAGTTAAAGGTGGAACCCATCTATCATCTGAATTTAATGTCCAAGATGAATATGGTTGTGTAAAATAAAATTTATCTTTGTCAGCGTCGTAAATACTACCAATACAAGCAGCGTTACCACGAATACTTCCATCTCTTTTATATTGTTTTATGGTAGATGGATCACCAAAAGTTCCTTTGTCAACTTCAGCCTGTTCAGCTTTAAATATGTTGACAACAACTCCATTTTCTATTTTTGCAAAATTCATAATTTTAAGCAGTAAATGTTCCACCAGAAGTAAATGTGTGATAGTACCAGCCACCGGACTGAACAACAGTTCCGCCTGATCCTTTTTGACCTTTGTTGTCTGGATAACGGAAAATAACAAGACCGTCTCCACCATTGCCACCACGACCAGAACCAGCGTTGTAGTAACCTCTACCACCTCCACCAGATCCTGTACCGTCAGTAGCATCACTACCACTTGAACCAGTGTTGTCTCCACCTTGACCAGCACCGCCTTCACCGCCGACTCCGCCTGATCTAGTAGTACTGTTATCACCGATTCCGCCTCCGCCTCCGCCACCAATGTAGCGAACACTGCTATGAGTCGAGCCTTGTGATGTAGCTGCAAGCCACTCATGAAATGCTGGAGTTCCTGTACCACCTTGTGTACGGTGTTGAAGAGGTCCACTTCCTACACCTCCGCCACCACCGGCAGCATATACACCGTCACCAAAGTTTCCTTCGTTTACTGCACCCATACCACCATGTGTACCAAATGCAGATGTACCACCGTGTGCCATTCTAGCGTAGGCAGCATTACCTCGGTAAGTAAGGGCATAGCCTTCACTACCGCCACCGCATCCACCAGCAGCACCTTCTAAATATGTACCGTTATAACCAGCACCTCCGCCACCGCCAAAAGCACTAACATTTAGTCCTGTACCAGTAATTGTTGTGTTTCCTCCGTTAGGGGCTTGGCTATTGTTCATCTGGGCTGCACTATTCATAGCACTATCGTTTGCTGGTCCAGTAGCACCACCACCAATAGTTACTGTATATGCATCACCATCAGTAACCATAAAACCATCATGGTATGCCATGCCACCAGCACCACCACCTCCTCCGGCAAACCCAGAGTCAGTATATCCGCCAGCACCACCGCCACCGATAGCAATAAATTGAACTCGATAGGTACTACCTTCTTCAATTAATTTATTACCAGCTGCTGCTTCTACAAATGCAGTAGTAGCTAATTGTGTTGTGTTAGTCCCCGCTGATGCTGTAGGTGCAGTCGGGGTTCCAGTAAAAGCTGGACTTGCTAAGTTAGCTTTACCAGTTATATCTGCTGTAGAAACTTCTACGTCAGATCCGCTATTATCATATACTATAGCGTCTGCTTTAATTTTTCCGTATGCCATTTGTTATCCAATAATTGTTAGTTTTGCAGTTCCGTCCAGTGTAATTGCCTGACCAGAAGCTATAGTTACTGGTCCAGCCATGATATGGTTAAACCCTGTAGCTAATGTGCGGTTGTTAAATGCCGCTTGTTGTGTTGAGATTACGTCACTATTAATAGTTGCAGTACTTGCCGAGCTAATTCTACCTTGTGTAGACACAGTAATAACAGGAATAGCTGTAGCAGAACCATAAGTACCAGCTGTTACACCTGTATGAGATAGTTTATCATCATCAACTGAATCGTCTGCATAGTTTGTAGTACCTATTGTATTACTTGCTATCTGATTACCACCAATAGTACCAGCAGCAATGTTAGTAGCTGTAATAGTATCATCAGCTATTAAAGCACTTGTAATTGCATCATTTGCTATTTCACTTTGAGTTAACTTGTCAGACTGTAGAAGTGTTTTTATCTCACTAGCTGTTTGGTCAGCAGTTGCACTTGCTTCTATACCATCTAATTTTGTACCATCTGTTGCAACATCTCTGCCGTCAACTGTTCCTGTAACTGTGATATTTCCAGCTACATCAATACCAGCACTAGAAGTGTTTAGTTTTAAAGTATGGTTGTGGTAAAAAAATTGTCCAGCAGCAGGCTGAAATCTTGCACCAAGTTTATTGTTAGCTGTGTTTGTAATATCAAAAGTTGCGTTTTCAGCTCTTATATCAGCACCAGTTAATGTTCCTGTTGTAACTATATTTTGAGACCCAAAGTCAGGTGAGACTTTAGTTCCAGCTATTGCTGCACTTGCGTCTACGTTTGAGTTAACAATACCATTACTATCTAATAACGTCTTAATTTCTGCGGCTGTCTGATCGTCTTTAGCTGCACTTTCAATACCATCTAACTTAGTACCGTCAGCAGCTACGTCACGACCATCCACGTTACCAGATACAGTTAGGTTACCTGTTACGTCAAGACCAGCACCAACGTCTAAGTTGCCAGCTACGCTAACAGTACCAGAAGAGGTTATACCAAGTCTGTTTTGTGTGTTTGTATCATCATGGATTAAAAATGTACCATTACTATTTCTTATTGAAAAATCAGGATTATCACCAGAATCATTAAGAATTAACTTAGGTTCAGCATTTTGTATTGTCTGGTTTCCAGTAAATGTGTTAGTACCAGAACTAGCAAAACCAGTACCAGCTGTTACACCACCTTGCCAAGATGAACCATTATATACTTGTAATTCGTTAGAGGATGTGTCAAAATATAAGTCACCTTCTGCTAGTGCGTTACCACTACCATCTGTTGATGGAGCTGATGATGCTATCTGATATGTACCAGCAAAATTATTTACATCATTAATATTAGTTGCAGCTGTATTTATGTTAGCTATGTTAGTAGCAGCAGTATTTACATTACTTATAGACCCTGCAACAGTATTTATATTAGAAGCATTGCTGACCGCACTGTTAATGTTGCTAGCATTGCTGACCGCACTATTAATGTTTGATTCGTTACCAGCTACAGAAGTAATATTACTGTCGTTAGCAGCTACTGTATTAACATTAGCTATATTAGTAGCTACAGTGTTTACATTAGCTATACTACCAGCAGTTGTGTTTACATTTGCGATATCATTACCTACATTATTTACGTTAGTAATATCAGTGGCAACTGTTTCTATTTCAGATGTGTCTTCAGTTAAGTCGGCAGCAACTGTATTAATATCTGCAATGTTTGTTGCTACAGTTGTTACGTTAGCTGAAATACCAGCTACAGTTGTAACCTCTGTTGCTTTTGGTACTAATCTGTGAAACGCATATGTATGATCTGTAGTAGTTGTTTCTGCCAAGAATCCAAAACCCGAAGGTATGGTAGCACTTACGCCTGTAATAGTAACAGCTAGACCAAGCCCTCTACCATTTGCAATAGTAACTGTAGTTCCACTTGGGACTAAGTCTGTTGATGCTTCTTTAACTGAAACTATAGTTCCAGCTCCGCCATTTACATCTGGGTTAGCTGATGGGAAACTTGTCTCACTATTTACAGGTACAAAACCACCTACATCATCTACAAGATCTATAATCCTATCATTGATAGCAGCAGTAGTTGCAATCGTTGTATCATTGTCTGGAAATGTGTCACCATCTTTAATAGTATCACCAGTGCTTATGTTAAAGAATCTAGCGTCAGCTGCTGCTGAAGTTAAGAAAGATGTGTCGTTAGTTGTTGCAGCTGCTTGCTCACTAGATGTTATAACAGTTGCAGCATTTAATTTAGCAGAGGTAACAGAGCCATCAGCTATTTTAGGTTCAGTAACTGCACTATCTATTATCTTAATTGTACTAATCGTGTCATCTACTATCTGACTCGTAGATATTGCATTGTTTGCTATTTTAAATGAAGTAACAGCATCATCTTGAATATGATTGGCTCTAACAGCATTATCTGCTATATGTTCATTATTAACCGCATCATCTTGTATATTATCTCCATCTATAATGTCATTTTGTAAATGAACATGTTGGATAGAGTTATCTGTGTAGTGTTCTGTATTAACTGCATTATCAGCTAACTTAGTACCATCTATAGCGTCAGCTTCTAACTTACCTCTTGTTACGTTAAGGTCAGCTATTTTAACTGTAGTGACAGCTGAGTTATCTATCTTAGCTGTAGTAACATTTAAGTTTGCAATATGCTGAGTATCAATAGACTCGTCTACATAGTGTTCTGAGTTGATCTGATCGTCTGCTATTAATGCAGATGTAATATTATCAGCAGCTATCTTAGCTGTAGTAACATTTGCATCTTTTATTTTAGCAGTTGTGACTGCTGCGTCTTTTATTTTATGTGTTTGTATTGTTTGATTCTGTTCTTCCTGTGCAGCATACAATATCTGTGTTTGATTATTGTTAAGATCACCAGCTTTAACTGATGACCCTGCTGTAAATGTAGCCTTCGCATTATCTACATCTGTATCACGAAAGATACGTATTTTGTTTGACGAAGTTTGTGGTATATGGTTAGTTCCACCGGAACCACTGTTGTCTATAAAGACTACATTACCACCACCTGTTGTTGTATAGCTTGTTATATTATAGTGTGTGCCGACTGTCTTTACGACTTCATCGACTTCTACTTTAATATCTGCTTCTTTGATGGAAGGAAAGGAAAACGACTTCGTAGCGTTTCCGTCTCCATCGTAATCTACGAAAGTTGTTGCCATTACTTATACATGTTTTGTAAGTTGTATGATTGGGCTTTTTTATATGCCTGTTGGGTATCCTTGCCTTGCTGTTGCATACGTAAAGCATATATCTCTTTTTGATTCTTAATAGAATCCCAAGCGTATTTCCTTACTTTTTTAAACAACCGGTCAATGATAATATTATGATAATAGTCTCTTGCATTATATTCCCCACGTTTGCCTGCTCGTATATCAGCTTGCATTAATGCTATAGATGCTTTAATTTTTGGATCTTGTGCTAGTTGGTCTAGCTGAAGCTCAATATTAAATTCACCTATAGCTTTCTGAAACTCAGATCTAATTCTAGGATCGTCAGTTAAGTTAGTACCATCTGGTGCATAGAATGTAGATATTCTAAGATCATATCCACTATTAAATAGTAGCTGTCTACCGGGACCAGTATGTAAATTAAGTGATATAGGGCTTACCATATTAAATGCTCGAGTCATAAAGTCATGTTGCTTTATTGGTTGACCATTTAACATGTCATATTTGTAAGGTAAGTCGTCACCGGGTAAATACTCGGATAGTAAGTTTCTGTTACGCCATGACTGGAACACACCAGAGTTTATCTCTTTCATGTGTGGGTTCAAAAGTTTACCCATTTCATTACGTAGTCCAGCTAGAGGTACAGTATTGTTAGTTATACTAGCAACAATACGCTCTGCCTGACCGGGGCGACCAGCTGCTAAATCTACAAGCTGTTGAATACCAGCTAAATAAGACTTACTAGATACGGCTTGTGCTATAACTAATGAAATCTTTTGTAGTTCTTTTTCTGTCCACTCTTCACCCATCAGCATACTTGCATCACCTACGTCAGCGATTGTAGATAGTATAAGGTTAAAAGGTTCTATAGAATCATAACCTATACGTACACCACCAACTTCGATAGTTCTAGGTTCATAACCACCATCTATCCATCCTTGACGCATTTGTCTGTCAGATGGTCCATTGCCTGATAGTTTACCATTCATCCAAGCATTGATAGCCATGAATGTTACAGCGGAGCCTATCGCTAATCTACCTGTCTGTAAAGCTTTAGCATTGTGTAATTCTTCAGCTGTGTTGATACCATATTTTTTAAGATTACCTAAGTTATCAGCAGTTGCAAATGCGATGTCGTTAAACTCTTTAACTAAAAAGTTAAATCCGGGTGTATGTTTAGCTGTCAGTGCTAGACCGTTTACACCAGTTCTAGCAAATAGAAAGAAAGGTCTAACGTATGGATTAGCTGTTAATACATCATTTAATCCTTTAGAAAAGCCTGTTAAGTCTTGAGTAAGAGTAACTTCTTTCTTAGCAAACCTAGCTGCATCATCTTTTATATTACCATTAGCATCAAAGATTTCTCCATAGAAGTCGTCTTGATACGCTCTCATAACTTCTGGTGTAATATTTGGTATATCGACACCGTTGCTTTGTAAGTCTAGTACACGACGCATAGCTTTTTCTCTCATTTTGGCTCTACCAAGTAAGAAAGTAAAAGCATCGTCAGTCGCTGCCATTATCTTAGTCGAGTAAGTAAATAGATTACTATTATTTGCACCACGTATCATGTTAGTAAATGCAAAAATAGCACGATCTTCTACGCTTGCTCTACCACTGTCTTCAGCCCATCTACGTATTAACTCCCAGTTGTAATCTCCTTTGTTAAATTCAATATATCTAGTCTTAATTGTAGATAGTTCTCCACTCCAGTATCCATTTAGCTTAGTAAAGAATAAATCAAATGCTTCTGGTAGTGCTTCTAACATACCATTCATGGATGCAAGGCTACCACGTATAGTAGCTGAGTCTCCTGTAAACGGATATCTCATAGTTGCACCTAAGAATGTAGATAAAGGACGTAAAAATGTTGCAGTACCTGTACCTAAAAGTGCTCGCATTGGAGTTTTAGGTCCACTTAGTACACTATGACTTATCATTTCCTGTAGGTTACGTATTAACGCACCAGTGCGGTCAGGACCTTGCTCTTCTAATTGTCCACCTTTTAGTACTTTTCTAGCCCAGTTGTCAAAATCATCAAGATTATTAACATCTTTCATCATGGTAAACGCTTCAAACAAAGCATTTAATAAGTCATCATTAGGATCATCTTTGGCTATCTTCAGTACAGACATGATAGATTCTTTAACATCTGCCATATCAGCTTGTACTGCTTGGTTTACAGCATCGTTTACCTGTGCTCTTGTCTTACCAGCACCAAAAGATCTAAAGTAATCAGAGGCTACAAACCTAGATTTCTTTGTTTGATACATAGCAGTCAGCATAGTATCAACAATCTGTTTAGCTGGACCATCAATATCGTCAAGTGATACAAAATCTGCTAGTTCTCTACCAGCTATACCTGTATCTCTAAGCTGTTTCATCAGAGATCCTACTACTAAGTCAGCTGTAACTACTGTTTCAGCAGACCATGTTTCAAATGTCTCATCTCCTAGCGGTATAGAAGCTTTTTGTTTTTCAAATAAGTCATTTAGATACTCCTCTGGAGTCATATCCATAGCACTTCTACCATCAGTTATCTTATGATATTCTGTAATAGCATCACGCCATACGTCAGCTAGAAGTTTTCTATTACCTTTTACTGCATCTAACTCTCTTTTAAACTTATCATCGCTCATCAGACCTCGTAGTGTACGTTCGACTATCTCGTCTGTAGTACCTGATTCTCTAACAATACGTTCACGTTCTACATTAGTAGTAACTGAACCAGTAGACCCGTCTTCAGATCCCCAGTCTTTACGTGTACGTTTTAACTGTTCTCTAGCTTCTCCGGGTGTAACCTCGGATATATCAGCACCTTGATGCCTTTGAGCAACGGGTGCGTTTTTAGCAGCACGAAACTCAGCGTCACGTTGACGTATTTGTATTAACGCAGCAGTAGTTGTTTGATTTTCTATACTTGCATTACGTTTGATAATCTGACTTTTAACAGCTTTACTACCCTTACCTACTAAATAACCAACACCATCAAATGCTAGTCCAATACCCATACCTTCTACGATGTTTTTAAATTTCATCATAATAGGATGGTCAGTTTCTTTTGTAGATAGAGGTGTATCTATCCAACCGTAGTGTTCACGTAAGCTTCCTAGAGCATTATGCCCGTCAGACTCTTTAGATATTAAGTCAGAAATACCACCAATAGCCATGGCTCTGGTTACTGTACCAGCGTTAAGTAATGCCGTAGCACCTCCCGCTAGTAGTGGGATTCCTGTTGCAGCTAAACCTTTTGCAGCTAGAACTGTACCAGCAGCTAATGAACCAAAGTGTACTGTACCTCTTAGCAGTTTACCCCACCAAGTTTTGGTAATAATAGGATCATCTTGATCTGTAAAAGGATCCCAGTCTGGTTTGTAATAGCCTTGCTCTTTTTTCTCTCTAGCCATTGTACCATCTAACGCTTCCTTAGTACGTTCTCCAAAGGTTGCAATAGAGGATGCAGTGTCTTGCAGACCTCCTGATAGGATAGACTCAGCTTCTTTAGCGATTGCTTTGATGCCCCATTTGTCTGCATTACGAGGATCATCCTGAGTAGCTTCAGCTTGCTGTGCTTGCTCAGTTGCTAAAGCTTCTTGTTTTTTTCGTTCTTCTTCATACTCTAACGCTTGTTGTCGGTTAGATTGAATTTCGTTAACGGCGAATGATCCCGTAGAATCATACTCATTAACTGGATATTCTTCATTCATAGTTATAAGTTTTGTTCAACAAACTCCGTTAGAGCTGCTGCACTGAGGTTGTCAGCATCTAGATAAGGACCTAGATTTCCGATGATTTCTTTTAACCTTTTTTTATCTTCTTTCGGAATATTGATGAGTCTTCTGTAAGTACCATCAGCTCCTGAGAATTGTAGTTTGTTATTAGACTTGTACCGTAGTCTTTGTTTAATAACATTTATTTGAAAATCTTTATCAAAATCATCATCTAAATTAATTAGACCTTCGTTATATAATTCTTGTAATCCTATTCCTCTTATACTAAATAAACCAAACTCTGTGTCTTGATCGTAAGTTCCATCAGAAATACCTACAAGTATATCTTCAACAGTCAAATTTTCTAATGTAGGTTGATCTTTTTCTACTGTTATATAGGTTCCGTCAGAACCTTTGATAGCATTAATACCACCGTTGTCATAAACTTCTGGATTAATAATTTTATTTAATAACTCGTTTTCATTCTTATCATTGCTAAGTATAGCTCGATAAATTGATGATTCAGTAGGTTGATTAGTAATAAGCCGAGTAGTTTCAAGATCTCCTAAATCAATTACAGCTTCAAAAGCAGATATAGGTCCTCCTATTTTGTCAAGATAACCTAATGCTTTTAATCTATCGTATGCTACTTTTTGTCCATTTCTACCATCTACTGCTTCAGCTACCTTATACCAATAGTTACCTAATTTTTCTCCCTTTAGAAAATGATTAATAGCATTTGGTATATAGGGTTCTTCTGAGGCATGCACCTTATCAGAGGACAAAGTACCTAATGTATCTGCTTCGTAAAGTTTGGTAGAAGCTTCTGTATTGAGAGAAAGAGTCTCGTTAAATGAAGCTGGTTGAATATTATCAAACTTCTTTTCTCTTATCTCTTTTAACAACTGTTGTGTAGCTAACTCGACTTGATTCTCTTGACCCTCATAAGTTTTCATGAGTTCCCTAAACCTTTTATCGGTTTTGTTTTTTAAGTGTCGGTAAACGTCAACTGCGTATCCATCATCTAAAACTTGATCTCCAAATATCTTAATATCTCTTGATCTATTAGTTAGCTCGGCATTGATAGAGTTTAAATAGTTGGCATTTTCCCGCATCTGTAAGGGGTGTAAATTACTTCTTTCCTGTAAATTACGTGCTACTTGCTCATACTCCGTGCCGTTAAAAATAGCAATATCATCGAGAGTTACTTGATAGTTTTTCTCGTCAACCATTTTATTTAGACCATCCAGCCTATGTTTTAATAAAAGATCGTTGTCCTTTTTTTGTTGATCCAGCCATGCAGCTTCTATCTTCTGAGCATTACCTCCCTGTAAGTCTGCATAGGTAGTCATGTGACCATCTTTAGCTTTAAACTTATAGTCGTTAAGTAACCATTTTATCTCTTCCTCAGTAAACTCTCCTACGTTTGGAATAATTACGTCATTCACAAACTTTTCGTTAGCATACTGCATAGGATTAGATATACCTAGACCTATAGCTTCAGCTTCAAAAACCTGTATAATACTGTTTCGAGTAAAAATGCCATCTACATACTGTTCATTCTCAGGGTCTTGGCTATTAGCATATCCAGCTTTTATGTAGTTAATTGCACCTCTAACTCTAATATTACTAACTTCTTCACGACTAGAGTTGACATGTGTTACAGCTGATTCACCATCTAAACGCCTTTCCTCAGACATAAGAACTGGCATAATTTTAGAGATAATATGCCTATCAGTTATGTTTGGATGCTCCTCTCTCCACATCTGTATGTATCTAGCATACATGATACGCCTAAACTTTATCTTATCACTGTAACTCAATTCATTGTAGAACTTATTATCAAAAGTTAGTTTTTCAAATGCTATTTTTTCATACTGATCTAGATGCCTTATCATTCCATCAGAAGCAGAATTACCATTTCTGTAACTGTCTGTTACAACATTCATCTCGAAGTCAGCTATGTCAGTTAAACCTATAGGCTGACCGTCAGATTCTCCAGTTTTTACTGAATGACCTACAGCGTGAGCAGAGTCTACCTGTAAATCGTTATCAGCGTTATCTATTTTAATACTAGCATCTACAAACTTAGCCCTCTCTCCCTCGTCATTGTAAATGTCTAGGTACTTATCATACTCTTCGTCCCATTTTCTATACTTTTGCTGCTTCTCAATTATCTCCCTTCCTGTTTTTGTTAACACAGCTAAGTCGCTGAGTCTGTTTTTTCTAGCTGCCTGTGTTTGGTTAAAAGCAATTATATTATCTGCAAAAAATTGACGGCGATCTTTGATATTCTCATTGATCTGCTCGTTCATCACTTTAACTAGATCAGGTTCTGTTTCTGCATAGTTAAGCTCATCCATGGTAAAGGGAGCAGATTCCTGTCTACCAAGGGATTCAAAATAAGATGATGACATAATTTATGGATCGAATGTTATGGCTTGTGACCAATCGGTCAGTCCGCTTGGTAAAGTTGGTATTGGATTAGTGACATAATCAGGTGTCATTAGCGTAGTATCCGCCCCGCCGAGCCCTTTAAAAGCCCCTACAATGCTCGCTATCTGACTTGCAATACTTAACGCACCACTCAGTCTATCACTCGGTGGCATCAATACAGGTGCTCCATACTCTGGTAAGAGACCTAGATTGTTTCGTACTTTAGCTTGTTGGTTCTGCATCTGTATCAGCCTTGCTCGGTAACGTCGTTGCATGTTCGGCCCAAACTCGTAGGCTACTGCGTTCTCAAGAGCTCCTTTCATTTTTACAATCTCTCGCAGTCCTGTAGTTCTTCTTCTTGCTCTACCACCCTCGTCGACAGTACCTTTAGCTTTAAGATACTTAATGTATCCTTTTTCATACTGTCTTCGAGCTTTACCCTGTACATACAAGGCTCTCTGATAGTCGTTGCTAATGGCTCTACTGTAGCCTGTAGCGGTTCTCTGCATACCACGTTCGGCAGCAGTTTCTTTGTTAAAATATTTTAGTGAATCGGAGCGATACTTAGCATCTTTCTCCATCCATCTTTGCTTGGCAGCATGTCTTGCTGAAGCATTAGCGTCTACGCACACGGCAAAATTCTATAAATGGTAAATCGTATGGTCCCCAGTTTACTTGACGTAAAAACTTGAAACCTAAAAACTTTAATAGTTTTAAATGTACTGTATTTCTACAGTCTACTATGTTCCACAAGAGATCCTCTGGACGGTTATCGACATACCGTTTGGCTTCTCTCGCAAAGGTGATTGGATAGCGATGTATTTCTGGTGTACATAACATCCAGATTGTACCGCCATCTCCTACTCCGGCTAGTCCGGCAGTCTTGCCGTCTGGTACTGTGAAATACACAGCAGAGCCTTCCTGAGCCACTTTAGGTAGGAAGAACTTAGGATCTATCCCGTGACCTTCTACAACCTCTCTGAGGTCATCTGGACGTAGGTTGGAGGCCACCTCTTCGGCAGCCTCAGTTGTGATTGGGTGTATGTAATTAGGCACGTCTGTAAAACATTGGTGAAAAGTCACCTTCCCATGCCAAAGCTCTTAGGGTAGCTGGAGCTGGGTGACTAGATTTAAGTGTAATTTCTACGTTTTTATTTTTTTCGTAGACAGGTATAGTTTTAATATCTTCTTCTAAGTAAGGTACTCTTGATGCAGCATATGAATCCATAGCTGTTGATTCATGTACTTCAGAGTAATCGTCTTTTCCTATACGTGTTAGTGTTGTTTCGTACATACCTATTTTACCAAAGTGTAATTTAAGTCTGTGTATTATAAGTGAGGAGTTAACATCTGCAATAGACTTATCTCCCTGTACTTTCACAGGATATAATCTTGGAAACTCTACTATGTACTCGTATAAATAACCTATACGTACAGTTATATTAGACCAGTCGCCGGGGACTGTAAAGGTGTTAGAAGATGGATCTTTTGTAGCTTCAGCATATCTACCTTGTCCATCAGTAGGAGCTGGTGTACCACCTTCATCAATAACTACAAGCTGATAGTTAGGTGTGGAGACGTTAGAAAGCCAACTAACATTACTAAATGTAGTTATATTTGTATCGGCATCATAACTACCACCACTGACTGTAGTGTGGTTATCTAAATGTATTTGAAAGTTTAGATCATCTGCTCTAACAATAGTAGGATCATCGTCAGATTGTACAAGTTTTATACTTTGTAAAAAATTATCGGTATCTACAAAGAAATATTCATCATTTATAATAAAATGATACAGTAACGGATTGTTTAGTTTCCATTTAAACCATGCTTGCTGCTGTCTTTTCTCACCTATAGATAAATATTTATAACCAAATACTGTATCTGTATCAGTTTTACCTATAAGTATTATAGAGTTTTCTCTAGAGTTTGTGAGTAAATCTAAATCTTTTGGTAATAATGTAGGAACTAACTTACTAATTTCTATGACATCAGGCTCTCCTTCTCTGGCTGTATTAGCCATTTCATTCATACGGCTAAACTTACCAGAGTTATCTAGGTAAGCTATAGTAGTACCTAATGATATAGGAGGTATATCTTTATTATAGTTAAACGTAGCTACACTTCGTAACTTAGCTGTATCAGGATTTAGTACTGTATCATCGGATGCTAACAAAAATTGCTGGTTTGTACTAAATACAAGCAGTCCAGCATTGATTTCCATACCATCGAACATGTCAGATGGGAACATAGATGCAGCAGATATATCAATAGGGTCACTAGCTGATACAGTTAAAGCTGATTCTACAAAAAAGTCAGGTTTACCTAGTGTACCGGGGCGAGATAATATAACATTCTCACCTGATAATAACGCTAATCTATTACGGAAAAATAGTACTTTATTAATACGTTTACCTACAAATGTAGGCATAGGGTTAGTATTTGTATCTCCTACTCGACGTGTTTGGTAATCAAAAGGTCTAACAGTAAATGTAGTTGTAGCTGTACGCTGTATAACTAACGGCATGTTAGTCAACGTATCTGTAATACCGGGTATAGGACATTCACCCCATGACCCTGCACCATCTAAATTATTTTCTCCAGTAAATCTAAGGTAATAATCATCCTCGTCTGACATTCTTGCGTTAGATACTTTAACAACGTATCCGTGTCTGCACTGGTTAGGTAATCTTGTAACATCGTTTACTGATTTCTGGAAGACTCGCATAAGGTCTTCTTCAGCTACTTCTACGTTAAATGAAGAGCTACTAGATAGGTATATACCCGGTCCTATAACTTGAGCATTTATACCGGCTGGTAACTGTGCTGTTATACCAGCTAGTATAGTATCAGCAGTTACAGCTGTATCAGCGTCAAACGGTGTAGGAGCTGGACGTATTAAACCATCTCCATTGGTTGATAGTGTAGCTTTAACTTGTGTAGTTTCTATTTCTGTGACAGTAATATCTAAATATGCTTGGTTATTACCACTAGCTGCTTCGTCGGCAGCTGCTGGTATTACTCTTACGACATCTCCTACATCCCATCCTTCACCACCATGTAGTAATACAACTTCTAAACTGTAGCTGCATCTGTAGTTATCACCACCCGGTCCGCTGCTGTTAGCACTGTAGTTTGGACTAACACCTTGCTGACCTAAAGCTGTACAACGAAATGTTAAGTTATCTTTACCTGATGTAATTACAGTACCGCTACTATTCTTTACATTTTGTATATTCTCTGACGCACCATAGCTACCTTTAGCTGTAACAGCAAAAACCTCAGTACCAATACCGGGGCAATGACCTGTGCCGTCTGATTCATCATAGTTATTACCTGTAATTTTAACTTTAGTAGCTCGTTTAACAGTTGTTAAATTACCTGTAGATGAAGAGTCAAATATATTAATACCATACTGTCTTCCATTTTCTGTACGTATGAGTTCTATCATAGCACAGTGAGCTTCTGGTCTGTCAGGTGTTGAACCTGTCTCCCCTATTAAAGTATTAGCGTTAGAACTATCACGACTGCTAACAAAGGTAGTGTCGTTGATAGTAAGGAATTGTAAATTTTCTGGTTCACTTGTTGCTAAATAATTTTGTACTGTTGTTTGTGATGTAGCCGCTGTCTCTATAAATGTCCAGTTATTGTTTGAACCAGAACTATGAGATGGCTCGCCTGCACCACTACTAATTGCATCTGCTGCTTCGTATATGTTATTATTAGCTTTTACTCTATCTCCAGTAAAATAGTCTACTCCACTGTTCCATGCAGCTGCTCCATACAATGTAGTCATTTCTAAACCGTCACTACAACGCCAGACTCTGACTTGACCGTCGGCTGCGACTTGACCTACATAAGATCCTTCTGACTCATCACGAAAGTAATGGAACCAAGACCCTCCACTTTGTACGTTAGTTAAGGGAGCTGTGCCTATGCGTTTGCTGCCCGGTCTTTTGTATAATCCAAGTGTTACATCAGGAATTGCATTAACAATATCTCTAACTTGTCCTTGAAATTTTAAGTGATCGGGCTGTTCTGAAATCCCTTGAACAAAGCTTGGGATAGTTTGTGTAATGCCTGCCATTATCTTCTAATGTTTCTCCATGGTTGATATGTTTGATATGCTGTATCATCTTCAAATCCAAACATACTATGATTGCCTTGGTTGCACTCGTACTCCATAAGTGCAGCACGTGCTAAAGCTTCCTGTGAGCCTAACAGTTGTACAAGTTGTTGGTTAGCTACAAGCTGAGTAGCTGCCATTCTACATGCTCTGTAGGTTATAAATCTTTTAAATACAGGAGGTAAATCCTCAAAGTTATATAGTCTGATTACATCTAATTCGATTGATGTAGCCATGTCAGTAAAGACATCAGTATGTTTGATCTTATCATATAAGAACCCACCACGTCTAACAAAGTTATAATGTCTTCTGCTCCAGTTATCTGGTAAATCTATCTTAACTATGTCATCTGATATAGCTATTTTATTTGTAACAGAATCTTTGTTAAATGTTACATGACGTTCTCTGTTAAAATGCCAGCCTTCCGCCTGTGTATCAACATTTGCATCACGTAGTAAATTATATATAAATTGTATTTCTGGGTTAGCGTTAGTTATTGCTCCAGTGGTAGGATCTTTTAATTGTGTTATTGGTGCTTGTCCGATAGCTCCCAGTATTGAGTTAACTGCGGATAGTTCGGTATCGGTTTCAATAGTTGTGGTAGCCATAAGAAAAAAAGGGAGCCGAAGCCCCCGTATAAGAATAAAAATTAGAAGCCTGATGGGGCTGTGTTTGTACCAGCGTACAACTCAACAGCAGCAGCAGGGTTAAGTGCGTCTGCTCCCATTGCTAGTCTTCCAAGGATCACGTCACCTTGGTATACAACTG
>VTLG01001935.1_pt1 | contig 16300 bp, 26 predicted proteins | sample 4694571 | NCBI WGS metagenome assembly VTLG01 (sample SAMN12604809, study PRJNA352737) | marine metagenome | biome: ENVO:00000447; feature: ENVO:00000209|ENVO:00000569|ENVO:01000036; material: ENVO:00002151; isolation source: viral sequences binned using virsorter ...
TTTACATTCAACTCAGAATTGATTAGAGTTGCATTAATTGATTACGATTGTAAAATAGATATATCACTAAAATGAAAAACCTATTAAGTAGTACATCGTTTTTAGTTGTAAATAAACAGGTTGCAAAGCGGGTAGGACTAAAAGAGGCAATCCTACTCGCTGACTTAGTTTCTAAAGAACAATACTTTATAAATACACAACAACTCGTTAATGGATATTTTTACAACACTGAGGAAAATATATATAAAGACACGACACTATCACCTTATCAACAAAGAAAGTGTCTTAAAACTCTTAAAAATCACCAATTAATAGAAACCAAGCGTATGGGCGTTCCTGCAAAAATGTATTATAAAATAAATGAAGGACAAGTTATTAAGTTTTTAAAGGACTTGACATTAAGTAATTTAACAACTATTAATAAGAATAAACAAATAAAAATAAATAATACTATAAAAGGTATGTCAGAGCGTTTGCAAGATTTTACAGAAAAAGTTTTTTCATCAAATTATTCCACTGAACTATGCACAGAATTTTGTGAGTATTGGACTGAAACAAACTCAAAAGGAACAAAAATGAAGTTTGAGATGCAAAAAACATTTGATGTAGGAAGAAGATTAGCACGATGGGCGAAAAACGATAAAACATGGAACAAAACACAAACATCAAAAATTGATGCTCAATTAAGTAATTATGAACAAGCAAGAAAAAAATTAGGATTATGAAAGTAAAAAGATTTAAAAAAGCAAACTATACAACACTGGACAAAAGTAAATTACATAAATTTCTCAAAGAGGAAGGTTTTAGCAGACAGGGTATGTCTATGGATTTTGATGTGACGCCTATGACTATTGATAGGTGGATGGATAATCCAGAGAAAATACAGATGCGTTATGTTAAAACGATATGTGAAGAAACAGGTGTTGACGCTAACTTTATATTTAGATTGATTTATGAAAACAATTAATAGTTTAAGTGGAGGTAGGACATCAAGTTATATTGCAGCAAATTATCCAGCTGATTACAATGTGTTTGCATTGGTTAGAATAAATGGAAAAAAAACAATAAAAGATAAAAAGGTTATACAATATATTGAAGATAAAATACAAAAGCCTTTTATTGCTACTCCTGAAGATGATATTATTATTAAAACAATGATAGATTTAGAACAATATATTGGACAGAAAATAGAGTGGGTTTCTGGTGTCACATTTGATGAACATATAAAATCAATGAATGGTAATGTTCCAAATTTAATGAGAAGAACTTGTACACAATCACTTAAGCTACAACCGATATTTGATTGGTGGTTAAAAAATATCAACGAAGTTGTAGAAATGCGTATTGGTTTTAGAGCAAACGAACAAAATAGAGCAAATAACACATCAGCAAGATTGAATAAAAACGGATTACTTGAATTTAAACATATTATCGGTAAACATAAAAACGGAAACAACAAATGGAAAAACACAGAATGGCAAAAGCCAATATACCCACTAATTCAAGATAACTTACATAAAGACCAAATCAATAAGTATTGGAATGATAAAAATGTAAAATTTGCTCCAATTAACAATTGTGTCGGGTGTTTCCATCAGAATGCTATTTTGTTAAGAAAGAGATTTGATTGGTTTCCTGAAAAAATGGAATGGTTTATATCAAAAGAAGGTAATGATAAACTAATTAGAAAAACAGATAAAAATAAAGGTAATATCAATATATGGAGAGCAGGACAAGATAAACTAACATACAAACAAATAAAAAAAACTAATAAACAAAGCAGTCTATTTGATGATTTGACAAGTGATGATTTTAACGAATGCGACAGTGGATATTGTGGAATATAAAAAAAATATGAAAATAAAAGAATATACAGAAAAGGATTTGAAACTAAAATGTTTAGATTTAATCACTCAAACTTTTGTTGAGTTAGGACAAACTAAAGATGATAAAACACTTATCATTCTATCACAAAGTTTATACAATGATATACTATTAGATTTTAAAAATTTAACATTTGAGGACATTCAACAGGCGTTCAGGAATGGTGTAAGACATACAGACAAGTTTGTTCTAAATGTTCAAACATACTATTTATGGATTAAAGCACAAAGAAAATTAATTTGGGATAACGCAGACAAAGAACCAGAACGACAAGATAAACGATTACATTACAGAAGTCGTACAGGAACAGGATTAACAAAAATTAGTAATAATATAAAACAAATAAAATGAACGAAGAAATGAATCCAGTAAGTAAAGCAAGAGTAATCGCAGACACTTTAACAGAAGATGTAAGTTTGCAAAACAAATTACTTGAAATAATTACACACAATTTAACAGGAGAACAAATCAATAAAATTTATCAAACATGCAATACATTAGAGAACACGAAGTAAAAAATCAAACAGATGCTGTATTATGGCATCTACAAAACAAAGGAACAATCACAAGTTGGGAAGCAATTAAAGAGTATGGAGCAACACGACTATCAGCTATTATCTTTAATCTAAGACACCGAGGTCATCATATTAATAGTGTTCCATTAACAACAACCAATAGATTTGGCAAAACGACTACAATTGCAAAATATACCTATGTAGAACCTCACTTACTTTATTGATGAAAAAGAAAACTACAGCACAACTAAAAAAAGAACTAGATAAATGGTTCAGTCAGTATATAAGATTAAGAAGGGCTGACGCTAACGGATTAGTAGAATGTTTCACATGCGGCAAAATAGACCATTGGAAAAAACAGCAAGCAGGTCATTTTCAATCAAGAAGGCACTTAACAACACGATGGAACGAATTAAATGTTCAAGTTCAGTGTGTCCGTTGCAACATGTTTAACCAAGGAGAACAATACAAGTTTGGAAAACTACTTGATGTTAGGATAGGAGATGAAACATCAGAAAGGTTAGAAAGATTATCAAAACATACTGCAATGTTTAGAAGGGTTGATTATCTTGAAATGATAGAAAAATATAAGGAAAAAGTCAAGAAGTTAAAAAACGATTGTTGATAACTTTTTGAAACATTAGCAAAATATTACTGGTATATTTTCCTTTATTTGTATCAGTGAAAATCAAATTTGTAAATTATCAACATGAAGTAATTTTACAACCATATCTAGACATGGTTTTAGATAGTATTGATAAGATAGTTAGAGAACCAGATGTTAAGAAAGATTATATTGATATTTTTCAAGCTATAATTGATTACAGCAACCTATACGATTCAATAACAAATGATGGTAATTTTCATGACTACCTAAATATAATCCCCTTACAAATATCCACTATGACTAGTGGATTTTTTTGTGGATATGAAAATAAATACAACCAACACGAAGTCCGTATATATAGGCAAATACTCGCTGAATATGCAAGTAAAGTTATTGGTGAATTAAAAGAAATAAGACCACATGAAGAATGATTTGAAAAAAACCCTAACATCACTTCAACAGGTTTTTAAAGGGATAGCAGGTCAGTATGTAGGACAACAACACAAAATTGATGACGCCGTACAAATGTTATATGAAATGTTTTTAACTATGAATCAAGAAACATTAAACAGGATATTTGAAAAAGATGGTAGAGATGGTTTGATTAGATATGCAGGCGTTACATTAAGAAGGTATTTCACAGCAAACAAAAACAAATATTACTATACATATCGTAAGTATTATGAGAAACTAAAAAATGAAGATGTAAGTAATTATGAATACATACAGAACCAAAACACAACACAAGATGAAATACAAAAGTGGGAGTATTTTGAAAAGATAGATATTGAACTAGATAAAATGTATTGGTATGATAGGGAAGTGTATAGGTTGTATTATGATGTTGAAAAAAACGAAACACTAGACACACTATCAAAGAAAACTGGTATCAGTAGGAATAGTTTGTTCAACACAATAGACAATGTACGAAAAGTTCTAAAGAAAGTTTTAGATGAGTAATTTTTTTATAGATAAAAAACTATACAATGAAAGATTAAAAGTTTGCAGGTCTTGTGAACATTTATTCAAACCTACAATGACTTGTAAGAAATGTGGTTGTTTCATGAGAATAAAAGCTAGTATAAGTGTAATGTCTTGTCCAGATAAAAAGTGGGAAGCAACAGAACATACAAAACTAAAAGAAATACCAAAACACTTAAACAAAGAAATACTAGATATTTGGGAAGATATAAAAACAGGTGAGGCAAAGACAAAAGAAGCAAAACATAAAATGATTGAATTACATAACACAATATACAACACAGGTTTTAGAACAAATAGTAATTGTAATAGTTGTCTTTCACAATGTTATAACGGAATAAAAAATATATATGAAAAAATCAGAAAAAAGTAAATATTACTGGGATTTTGACAGAAACTTAGATAACGCAAAACAAATGAATCAAACAGAAGATAGAAGGGTTCCTGAATATTACAAAGGTAGGAACCAATATGAAGCAAGAAAGGTATGTGATAATTTTGATTTAACATATCATCTAGGAACCGCTGTCACCTATATACTAAGAGCATATCATAAACACGAAACACCGATAGAATGTCTTAGTAAAGCTATAGCACATATACAATTTGAAATAGAAAAATATGAAGAACTGGAGAAAAGCAGGTAGGAAAACAAAAAAATACTACTACAAATCAAGTATTGTAAAAAATGGTAAAGTTGTTTTGCCTGAGATAATTAGAGAAGATTATGGATTTGAGATGCAGTTCGGTATTGAAGAAAAACATATTACAGAAGAAGTACAATATTTAAGAAATAAAAAATGAACGAAACAACAAAACACTTACTAGGATTATGCGGTGAATCACACCCGAATTTATTTACTATCACATTATTATTGATATTATTAAGTTATACATTGTATAAAACAAAACAGAATGATAACTAATGTAATATTTTTTGGTGTGGGTTTTGTATTAGGTATGTATATATTAACACAAATAGAAAATAGATTATGAAGTTTGTTTGTGATATATGTGGTAATGAACTAAATTTATACAAAGTAAGTTTCGTTCAAAAGGGTTCTAACCTAGTTTGTAAGAAAGCTGTATGTTGTGGTGAGTATATGAAACAGGTTAAATTGAAAGAGTATGATGGTTTGCCACAAATCAAAAGAAATGAGGAACACATGAGCGGAGATAAATTGTGGAATGATTTTAAATATAACAATACAGAAAAATAATTATTAACAAATTACTTTATATAAAATGGATAAGACAGTAAAAATCAGTGAGTTAGTACCAAACGAAAACAACCCTAGAATTATTAAGGATAGTAAATTTAAAAAACTAGTAGATAGTATAAAAGGTTTTCCAGAAATGTTATCACTAAGACCAATTGTAGTTGATGAAGATATGGTTATACTAGGTGGTAATATGAGATACAAAGCATCTTTGGAGGCTGGGTTGGATAAAATACCTATCAAAATAGCTAAAGGATTAACAGAAGAACAGAAACAGGAATTTATCATTAAAGATAATGTAGGGTTCGGTGAATGGGATTGGGATATATTAGCTAATGAATGGGATAATGTTGAATTGAAGGACTGGGGAATAGATGTTTGGCAACCAGAAGAAGAAGTTGATTATTCTGTTCTAGATGATATTGACTTAGATGAGGAAATAACTGAAATGAAAAAGGGTGTTAAGAATGCTATCTGTATAGAGTTTGAATCAGGAGATTATGAACAGGCGGTTGAAACGATAGCAACATATAGAAAAGCAGGGGCGTATGTAGGAGGATTAATATTGAAACAATTATCAGAAAAAAAACCTGAATGAAACACAATGTATATGTAATATCAGCAGGTAGATATGACAAACTACCATTCAACAAACAACAAAAAGAGAAATACATTTTTTGTGTGAAAGATGGTGAGAAAGAACTATATGAATCACATGGTTGTAAGAATGTATATAACACTGGAAACTTGATGGATAGTAGAAACTTTGCTCTAGAACATGCGTTCAAAGAAAAAAAGATATGTGTTCAATTAAGTGATGATATCACAAAAGTAGTTTTGAATAAGAATTTTTATGAACCAAAAAAAATAGAAGTTCATGAAGCTATAGAGGATATAGTTAAAAAATTTAATAAGATAGAAAATGTAGATTTATTAGGGGTTCCACCGACAGATAATTATTTTTTTGCTGGTAAGTTAGTTGCAGAAAATAAATTCTGTATTGGTGATATGTTATTTGTAAAACCATCAGAAGTAAGATTTGATACTCAGCTTACTCTTAAAGAAGATTATGACTTTACATTACAACACATATCTAGAAAGAAAGTTTTGCGGTATCAGAAATACTTATTTTCTTTCAAACATTATTCCAACAAAGGCGGGGCGGTTGATATAAGAAACAATGAAGAAGAACAGAAAAACATAAGAATACTGAAATCAAAGTGGGGGGACAAAGTGAGATTGAACCCTAAAAGAAAAAACGAAATATTGATATGAAAACTATAAAACTGAAACAGGTTGAACACAATGTTAAGGTAGGTAAGAACTGTCCATACATAGAACCAAACATTACAGAATCTTGTCTTTTAGAAGTTGATGGTGAGATTATAGGGTTTTATATTGAAGATGTAGCAAAACACTCTAAGAAGTTATCTAAATTACTCTCAGTTGCAAATAAAGAGTTCAGAAGTGATAGGGTTCCTAAAACATATTTAGATAGAATGAGCACGATAACAAATGAAGCGGACAAATCAAAATCACATGTTAGAGCAGAATCAAGGGTTTTAGGTTGTAGTCAGTGGAGTACGATAATTGGTTCTATACCACCAAACGCAGTAATGAGAAGGCCATACCCAAACAAATCACAAGTTCACAAAGTTAAGGAAGCTCAGTTATACATCAAAGCAATGTTAGCAACAGCCTATGAAAGTGAAAAGATAATACAAAAACTAACACCACATATACACGAAAAACAGGTTGAGGTATTAAGTGATGTTGATAAGAAATGGAAGTTTGGAAACCTTTGGACTGGGAGTATATCTAATTTTAATATTGCAGCAAGTTTTCATAGAGATACAGGGAACATAAAAGGGGCGGTTAATGTTATATTAACAAAAAGAAATAATAGTAAAGGGGGCTGTTTGAATGTTCCTGATTACAATGTTACATTTGAACAGAAAGACAATAGTATGTTAGTATATCCAGCATGGAAAAACATTCATGGGGTCACACCAATTAAACAAACACACGAAACAGGGTATAGAAATAGTTTAATATTCTACCCGATTAAAGCATTCAAAGGAATATAATGGACAAAAGTAGGCACATAAAAAAGGAAGCAATGATAAAAGCTCTTGAAGCTAGTTTGGGAGTAGTCACGATAGCATGTGAAAAACTTAAACTACCGAGAAGCACATTTTACAAATGGATAAATGAAGATGATAAGTTTGCAAAAAAAGTAAAGGACATTGAAAATATTACACTGGACTTTGCAGAAAGTCAATTACATAATCAAATTAAAAGTGGAAACACCTCAGCAACAATATTCTATCTAAAGACAAAAGGTAAGAAACGAGGTTATGTAGAAAAATCAGAACTTGATATCACCAGTGGTGATGAACCTATTAAAATCAATATCAATATAGAAGGAGTTGAATATTAGTCCTAAATTTACTAGAACACAAGAACAGGCAATTAAATACCTATTTGATAACACAACTAACGACATATTGTTTGGAGGTGCAGCGGGTGGGGGAAAATCATATATTGGTTGTAGTTGGTTGATACTATTGTGTTTGAAATATCCAGCAACAAGATTTTTGATGGGTAGGAGTAAATTAGACAACTTAAAGAAAACAACTTTAAACACATTTTTTGAAGTGTGTGGTAAGTGGGGTATAACATCAGGAAAACATTTTAATTTCAACGCTGGGAGTAATATTATAAAATTCTATAATGATAGTGAAATATTACTAAAAGATTTGTTCCATTATCCAGCTGACCCGAATTATGATTCATTAGGTTCTTTGGAAATAACTGGGGCGTTCATAGATGAAGCTAATCAAATAACTGAAAAAGCTAAGAACATAGTAAACTCTAGGATTAGATATAAATTAGATATATACGGATTGATTCCTAAATTGTTATTGACTTGCAACCCATCAAAGAACTGGACATATACACAATATTATAGACCATCAAAAGAAAACAAATTAGAACCGCACAAAAAATTCATACAAAGTTTGGTTGATGACAACCCTTATATCAGTAAACATTATAAAGGACAATTAGATAAACTTGATGAAATTAGTAAACAAAGATTACTATACGGAAACTGGGAATATGATGCAAACCAAGATAACCTGATAAATTACAATTCTATTATTAACCTATTCACACAAACAGGCGTTGAAGGTGAAAAATACATTACATGTGATGTTGCTCGTTTTGGGAACGATAGGACAGTTATAATGTATTGGGAAGGGTTGCATATTAAAAAGATAAAAACATTCCTTAAAAGTTCCGTTACACAGATTGTGGAAGAAATTAAACAACAACAAAGAATAGAAGGTGTAAATCTAAAGAACATAATTGTTGATGAAGATGGTGTTGGTGGGGGTGTTGTTGATGTGTTAAGATGTCAAGGGTTTTTAAATGGTGGGAAAGTTATAAACAAAGAAAACTACCAAAACCTGAAAACTCAATGTTACTATAAATTAGCAGACATGGTAAACAAAGGTCAAGTAGGTATAACAACACAAGACATTACACAAAGAAACGAAATAATAGAAGAACTAGAACAGGTAAGAAGTAAGGATATGGACAAAGATGGTAAATTAAAACTTATACCAAAAGAAAATATACGCTCTATTATTGGGCGTTCCCCTGATTATTCTGATGCTATAATGATGCGTATGTATTATGAACTTAATCCAAACTTCGGTAAGTATTTTGTTCAGTAAACGATTTTATCATTATTCCCTTTCTATTGTATGAAACTTAAATTCTCAGTTGGAAAAGATAGTTATGATTTTGACATACCAGAATCAATCAATGATTTGACTTTGGAGCAGTTTATAAATTTACAGAAAACTATTGAGAAAACAAAAGATGAAAAAGAAGTTGATAAGGTTTTAGAAATTGTATCAACATTGTCTAAAATACCATTAAAAGCATTAAAAACAATTGACGCTGAAAGTGTAGGTGTATTGTTAAAATATGTAAACGATTTTTTGCACACAGACACGACAATAGAATTTAAGGAAAAGATTAGAGTTGAGGGAAAAAACTATGGTATGAACCCTACATTTGATGCTTTGACTTTAGGGGAATTTGTTGATTTGGAAACTTATAGTAAAAACTGGACAAACAACTTACATAGAATTTTAGCAATATTGTATAGACCGATTAAAAATAAACAGGTTGTTGATTATACGCCAGATAGGGAACGAGGGGATATGTTTTTGAAGAAATTATACATTAAAGATGTGTATGGAACCTTTGTTAAATATTTAGATTACAGAACAAAGTTGTATGAAGATTTTGAGGAATTATTCACAACTGGAGAAAAAGAACATGGAATAAATAGTTATAATGACATGGGAGAAAAGTGGGGCTGGTATAATCACATTTATTTACTAGCTAATGAAAACATACTTAATATTAATAAAATAACAAAACTACCTGTATATGAGTGTCTTACATTTATGACATACAAACAGGATTTGAACGAAAAATTAGAAAATGAGCGTAGATTCAATAAGGTATAAAACATACAACAATGTAGTTGATACATTAGTTTGTTTAGGAAACCAACACTTACAAATCAACACAACTACAACGGGAGATATTTGGGATATTGATTTGGAAAAAAACACATTATTTCCATTACTACATATTAATCCTGTATCAGTTGGAATATCACAAGGACAACGACAATTTAACTTTCAGTTGTTTGTGATGGATTTGGTAAATGAAGATATATCTAACGAACAGGAAGTTTTTTCAGACACCTTAGAAATCATGAATGATATAATAGCATTACTAAAACATGGGGAAATCTTATATCACTATAATACAGAAAGTAGTGAAGAAGCTAGATACTTCATAAATAACGATTTTTCATGTGAACCATTTACAGAAAGGTTTGATAACGCTGTGACAGGTTGGGTAATGGATTTGGGGGTTGTGGTTGAAAACGAACTAAATACATGTAATATACCAATAGATAATACCACAATATGTGTAAAATAAAAATAGGAAAAATAACAATACAACTAATACCACCGAAAATAACATATGGACTATAACGATATACTAGAAAAATTAGAGGAAATAAGTATCAATTTAGAAAGTTATACTGACTATCCACAAGCAGCAACAAACAACGCAAAAAGAGCTAGAAAGTGGAAAGAAGAAAACGGAAGTTCTTGTGGGACTCGTGTGGGGTGGACAAGAAGTTCGCAATTAGCAAACAGGGAACCAATAAGTCGTGATACAATAGCTCGTATGGCTTCATTTAAAAGACACCAACAAAATAAAGATGTTCCATACTCAGAAGGTTGTGGAGGATTAATGTGGGACGCTTGGGGTGGTTCTAGTGGTATTAACTGGGCGATAAGTAAATTAAAACAAATAGATAAAAAATAATGGCAGATTTAACAACAACAATCACAGAGAGTGTAATCATTAATGGTTCTGATAGGGGCTCAACAAATACACTTACAACAACTGGTATAAATAATACCTTAGAAAGAACACTAACAGCAGCACATTCAAACATTACAACGATAGCAGAATTTGCAACATCAAATCATGGTAGTGAAAGTGCTATTGATTTAAACGATGTAAGATATATTAGGGTTACTAATTTAGACACTACAGAAGAACTAATTGTGGGAATCATAACTACGGGTTCAACTAATTATCAAGTTAGATTAACTGCAGGAGCTTCACACATATTATATCATGGAGAAAATGTAGCAGTTGCTGAAGCAGATGGCGACCCTGCGATGGCGAGTATGACAAATGACATGTCTGCAATAGAAGTACAACCTGTTAGTACAAATAATGTTCAGGTTGAATTATTTATTGCAAGTGTGTAATGTCTGTATTTGGACTTGATACAAGTAGTTTAGAGAAGTATTTAGATAGTTATGGAAGCTATTTAGTTAGACAAGCTAAAAAGATTCTTAAAAAGAGAAATAATACTGGAAGATTACAAAAGAGTTTGACATACATAGTTGATACAACACCAAAAGGATTCAGTATTCAATTGGTTAGTGCAAAACATGGTGAGTTCGTTTCTAAAGGAGTATCAGGAACCAAAACAAAAAGAACATACATAACAGCGGAAGGGAAAAGAAAAAGGAGCCCGTATAAATTTAAACCGACAAGTAATTTAAGAGGACTAGAAAATGCAACTGGAACATTCAGGAAATACGCTAAGAAAAAAGGATTAAAAGGTAGGGGGAAAGATGGAAGGTTTATAACAGACAGACAACTAGGTTTTATGATTGCTGAAAGTGTTAAGAAAAAAGGAATCAAAGCGGCAAGCTTCTACGCCAAACCATTATCAATGAGTTTTGGTATATTTAAAAAGAAACTAGGTGAAAACTTTGTTAAGGACATAGTTAAAGAAATAAGAGAAATATGAGTGTAGTAATAGAACAAAAACCAAAATATAGATTAATACCAGCAGCTAGTCAAATCATATATACCGTATTTGATAGTTTTACAATTAATCCAGCAAACGGAAAACAGAAAATAAAATATACAGCGAAGTTATATGTTAAAAACAGAACTTCAGGATTAACAGACCCTGAAAATTTAGTGGGTGTATTTAAGGTTTCACCGAATGGTGAGGGGTATGGAATGTTTGATTTTAGCAGTATTTTACAAAATTTTGTAAGTCCTGATTATCAAGGTGGTACAATCCATAATGTAAACAATAACAATATGAGTAGTTATAATACTCAACAATATTCTGAAACAACACCACACACAATACATCAAATAGATAAATTTAGTACAAATAGAAATTCTGTAAGGTTTTATCAAGTTAAATTTAACATAGAAGCTTCTGACGCTATAGATGACCCCGTGGTTGAACAACACGCATCAGACACAACATCAGATGAAACTTTAGTGTATAACGGGGTGTTGTATGATACAGATGTTTTAAACTTAGATAGTAGTGGAAATTTTGGGTATAACCTAAATGTAAAAGGATTTATCATGAATAGTAGTGAGGATAAATTTTTGACCAACGCGCCAACAACACAATACATAAGAGAAAATGATTATTCCACACTAGCTTTTTTTACACAATATCAATATGACTTTGTAACGGGTGGGGGTGGAACATATCCTTCGGTAGGTTCTATACAATTCAAGTTTTACGATAGTTCAGATAGTTTACTACAAACTACAAACATATCTGTACAAGCATCAAACGGAGGACATTCTGGGTATATGAATGATAGTAATGTAAAACTACAATTTGTTGGGGTTGGAACTGGTAATATAACAGGTTCAGGAACATCTATACCAGCTACATGGAGTTATTATACAGTCCGTGCAATTAGTAATTCAGTAAATGTAAGTGATTTATATTATTATTACAAACAAACAGATGATTGTAAAAATTACGAAACTATCAGATTAACATGGTTGAATAAATTTGGAGTATGGGATTATTATAATTTTACTAAAAAATCTGTAAGAACATTTAACACAACTAGAAAATCATACACGCAAATTTCAGGAACATGGAACACGAGTAAATTTAGACCTGATGGACATTTAGGTGGTAAGAAATATTTTGCTAATAACACAACTGAAAGTATAACACTAAATACAGATTACATAACAGAAGAAGAAGCTATTTGGTTAGAAGAATTATTTAATAGTAATGATGTTTATGTGTTAGAACAGAAAAGTACCGACAATCAATTTGAAGGTTATTTAAGAAAGTATATAAAACCAACAACAATTACAGACACGACACACACAAGAAAAACAAAATCAAACGACAGGTTGATACAATATACTTTTAACATAGAATTAGATAAAACTAAGAAAAGTCAATTAATGTAATGAGTGTACAATTAATTTTATATCCACAAAACTATCAAGGTCAATTTTCATCATTTGGAACACCAATATTCACTGAATATGTAAGTGATTATAGTTATAATATAGGAACGCTGGGAACTGGTTTTAGTGGTAATTTTAATTCAAATCAAATAGCTTTTTATTCTAATTTATCAGCGCCTACAAATGTTTGGCAACAATTTAACACTACAGGAGGATTATTAGATGCAACTACAGCAGCTACAATAAGTAGTGGAAAAGCTACATTGAATAGTTCAGGAAGTAATTTTAGTTTTACAGGGTTGTACCAATTAATCAGTAATTTAACTATTGGAGCAACATATGAAATCAAAGTTCAAAGATTAACAGGAACGACAGGTTTTGTAAATATAGGGTTTTCATCACCTTTGTATATTTCTGGTACTATTTATTATCCTACTCCATATATGGCTGTAGCTAACACAATAGGAACACAAACATTTACATTCACAGCAACACACACTGAACATTTATTCATACTTGATTATACAAATAATGATGGAACAAGTTTAGAAATAGGTGAGGTATCAATCAAAGAAAGTGTCGGAAGTGCGCCGACAACCGATGTATTTAGAGATGGTCAAGTGATTTGTGATTTGTATGAAGAAAGTTATATACCATTGAGTTTAAGTATAGATGACTTTAAAAACTTAGATAGTAAAAAACAAAGTTTTTCAAAACCTTTTAAACTTCCAGCTACAAAACGGAACAATAAGATATTTACAAACCTTTTTGATGTGACTAAAAACATAACTGATGACGCTTTTATGTTTAATCCATACAAAAAAACAAAGTGTATTCTAAAAGAAGATAGTTTCACTATTTTTGAAGGGTATTTAAAGTTAATTGACATCTTAGAAAAGGAAGGGGAAACTAGCTACAATGTAAATTTATACGCAGATAGTGTTACATTGAAAGACATATTGAAAGACAAGAAATTTTATGATATTGAATGGACTGAATTAACACATAATTTCAATGAACAAAATATCGTTAATTCCTTCAACGGATTCGTAAGATTAGCTGGAGAATTGAGTGTTGATAGTTTTGCATACGATGCTGTATTAGGTGCAAATGATACCGATGTTATACTTTATCCAATGTGTAGGTGGAATGGTAATTTGTATGTGGACCCCGCTGATAGTTTGAAGTTAAAGATGCAAAAGAATACAGATGCATTTAGACCATGGATAAAATGTAAATATTTGATAGATAGAATATTTGATGAGGCTGGATTTACATTTAGTAGTGATTTTTTAAATAGTTCAGATTTTACAAATTTATACATGGATTTTAATTGGGGAGAAGGTATAGAACCTGTTCCAGCTGGGTTATTGACAGTGATTAAAATGCTTCAAGCAAATGTAAACCACCCAGACACAACAAATACACATAGATTAAAATTTGATATTAATGTACCTGCGATATATAGTGGTACGACAAAATTATTTACAGCGGTAGTTGATTTCACAAATATAGATGGGTACATTTCTCTTGTGTATTCTAATAGTGGTGCATTAGGAACATCAGAACAAAGTACACTTACAGCTATTCATAAAGATGTAAATGGAAATATAGTAGCACAAAATTCAGAAACATTTACTATACCGGGTCAAGATACAAATTTTCTTACACAACCATTAATCAGAAATTTTAGTTTTAACTACACTATAAACACTAATGAAACTTTAGAAGTAGTAATATCTAGTACAAATCAAGTTTCTAGCAGTACTTTAAAATATCATAGTTCTTTAACCACATCAAACGGAACAATACATCAAAGTGAATTTGATGTTCGTATAAGTGGTGAGGGAGAAATACCAAACCTGTTAAACATAGCTAGAGGTGAAATGAAACAATGGGATTTTGTAAGTGGATTGTTCAAAATGTTTAATTTAATAGCATTACAAGACAAAGACAATCCGAATAACTTAATTATAGAGCCGTATAATGATGTTTTTATCACTTTTAATAGTCAATATATTACTTCTAAGACACTTACATGGACTGATAAGGTGGATATATCAGAAATAAAATATAATCCCGTAAAACTTAAAAAAGAAGTTTCTTTTAAATACACACCAGAACCTGACGATTCTTCAAAGAATCTATATTTAAGTGCTGTAGGACAAGATTTTGGTTCAAAAATTTTAGAAAATAATGATTTTACATTGTTAGAAGGAGAAGAAAAAGTACAAACTACTTTCGCTAGTACATTTACAAAGGAACTACCATGTCATGTAAATGATAGGGTAATTATACCATTTATATATAAAATGAATGAAGATGGTACATTTACAGGGTATAAAAACAAACCTAGAATTCTATACAATATAGGGAAAACTAATTTAACTAATGGAAGATACCAATTAGAAGATGGAGTGAATAGAAGTAATTATTTAAAATTTTCACATCTAACAAACTCACCTACACAAGCAACTACAAAGGATTATAATTACGAAACCCAAAGATTGCCAAGTTATTTAGGAAATGTACCTGTTGATAATTTATACAACACATATTGGAGTCCGTATTACGATGAATTATATAATCCAGATACAAGGATTGTTAAACTAAAAATATACCTTACACCTACAGACATTGCAAATTTTGAATTTTATTATAAAATCAGGATAAAAAACAGGTTGTATAGAGTGAATAAAATAGAATACAAACCTTATGAATTAAGTAGTGTAGAATTAATATTATTATCATAATGAATTTTAAAAAAGGATATAAAATAAAACCCCAACAAATACTATTCAATGGTAGGGTTGTTTTCACTGATGGAACAAATGAAGTTGTACCGAATCAAAAAGCATGTGAGGCGTACGGATATACTTATGATAGGAATACAGGTTCATGTGTAGCTTATATACCTTCTGTGGACTATGATTATCATATAAACAATTCATCAAATAAAAGCCGTGGAGATAGAAATAGATTTGGAGAAAAAACATTTAACACAAATGTATTTGGATTAGAAAATAAGACAAAAGGAAATAATCAGAATTGTATTATATCAGGTTCAAGTAATGAAATAGATAGAGATGTAAATAACGCTATTGTAGTAGGGAAACATGGTAAGGCAACTCATAGTAGTGAGTTCTGTATTGGGGGTGGTGGTTTTAATAGTGAGGCAGGATTAACACAATATTCAGTATTACAAGTTTCAGGAAGGA
>VTLG01015117.1_pt1 | contig 16300 bp, 30 predicted proteins | sample 4694571 | NCBI WGS metagenome assembly VTLG01 (sample SAMN12604809, study PRJNA352737) | marine metagenome | biome: ENVO:00000447; feature: ENVO:00000209|ENVO:00000569|ENVO:01000036; material: ENVO:00002151; isolation source: viral sequences binned using virsorter ...
TTGCCTCCTTCTTTCAAAGCGTAGGTCTTAGTAGTAGTGCCAAAGTTGTATCGTTTTGCTAGTTTTGTGTCATGCCATTGACAACACTGAGCAATGCGCCAGTCTTGTCGTTCTTTGTTAAAGTATTCCATAAAGTCTCCATAATTTTAATTATTATAGAATTAAGTTAACTCATAAGCAACAACAATTACTTTTTACGTAACGCATCAGCTCCAAAAAATGCAGATACTAAAACTGCAATTGAGGCAAAATAGGTTGGTGCGATATCAGCAATTAGCTTCGCTCCTGTATCTAATCCAAGAAAGGATGTAATAAAAATACCAGTTGGATATAAAAGTAAACCTAAAAGAGCAAACCAGGCCATCTTACGAATCGCATCACGTTGTGCATCATTATCCTCTAATTCCTTTCTTTTGAATTCTAAGTACATACGATGTTCTTCTTGTGATACCGTACCATCGCCGTTAGTATCGGCGGGATGATGTTTGATTTCTTCTGACATTTTTTTCTCTAGAAGTCTATTTCGACTCCATCTTTCTCCCAAGTATTATATCGAGTCCTGATAACCATTACCTGACTTTCCGACAGGTCTGATTTGTTCGAGTATGCGGATACGAGCTTCGAGACTGTCAAGTCGTTTGGCGAGTTCGGGGAATTTAGCCATTCGCTTTCGCTCATCTGTAAGCATTTTGATTCCGTATCTTTTTGACGCCCAAGTATAGAGCGAATCCAACTTAGCATAAGTCCATACTCCTAATTTTGTATCTCTAAACCAACCTTCGGTAGCTGAGCCTAAGATTGAACCTGCAATTGATGAAATTAACCAAAACCACATTATTCACACCACCCCTCTTTCTTCCCTCCATCGTAGGGACGTGCTAACCCTGCTTCGATAAGTAAAGTAGCATAATCAACTCCGTCAAGCCACACATCAGCAAGAACTCTACCTCCATACTTATCCCATTTCAAATTCAAAAATTCAATTGTTTCAGCACCGTTGAAAGCAACATTTGCAAACTCTCTACCTCTCAGTGCAAGGGCTTTTTCTTCTGGACAATCACCTCTGATTTCTGGAGTGTCTATTCCAAGTATTCTAACGCTCATTCTCTGTAGAGGAATCGGAAGTGTCTTTGCGGTAACATAACAAGTGTCACCGTCGTAACATAAATTACCTTTATACTCCCTTAATTCTAAAAAGCTATCTTCATATGAACTGGCAGAATAAGGAAAGAAAAGAAAGGTAACCATTGCTACCCAAAAAGCGAAGAACGCATATGTTAATTTTTTCATCAATACACCTTTGATCTAAATTTACCTCCTGTGTAAGTTCCGTTGCGTTTAGCTCTACGTTTAGCGGAACCCCACCTAGTTGTACTATGAGGAACAACTTTTAGTTGAGGTTTTTTAGTTTGTCTAAAAAGGGGACCATCGTGTGTCCACCATTCTGAAATATCTTTCGTTGCGTATGGCATAAATTTCCCTATCTAACTTTTCAAGTTTATGAACTAAATTATCATACATCACACAATGATGTACCAATATAACAAATAAGAAAAACATCGCTGCTAAAGCGGAGTATCCTAAAATCATTATACTGCTATATAAGCTAAGTATATCAAAGCTGAAACCATGAGTCCAATAACGATTATAATAGTTGCGCCTGTCACCATCATTTCATTAAACTCTTTTTGCTTCCTAGCTTCTTCTCTCTTAGCTTGTAGGGCTGCCTCCCTTGCCTCTCTCATTTTCCTTGCTCGAAGATCTACAATTGACTGCCAAGTTCCTGGTCCGAAACGTAAGTCTATGAGATTTCTCATCTCCTGCATCTTCTCTTGAGCAAGTTTTGCATCAATTACTTCTTGAGCTACAGACTTGATCCCAAACTGATCGCCTGCGCTCATGCCTGATTTATTTGCTCTAGCTTTTTGACACTGCTCTTCGCCTAAAAATAGGTTTTCAATTGTGTCGCCAATTTCTCCAATATCTTTTACTGTATCGATATTGCTTTTTATAAAGTCTACACTCTGCTTAACGAGTGCAATACCTGTTAGTATTTCTGCTACTACCATTTTAAACTCCTTGGGGATAGGAATTTACTCGCTTACAGCTTTTTCATAATATAAAATTACTTCGTTCTGTTGTTGAATATACCTCTTAATTTCTTCAAAGCTTGTAGCTAAGTTTTTAAATGACTGAGGATCCAGTCCATATACCACGAAGTAACCGCTACTAGCTTTCATTTCTTCCATTACTTCGATAATGTTATTCTCTGTTATCACTATGATCTTAGCCTCATATAGTTCTATAGGTCTAGGTCTAGCAGCAACAGAGATTGTAGGTTTTACAATCTTTGTCTCCGTCACAATTTTCGGCTCTGGAGTCCAAGCACAACTACTTAGTAGCAGTGACAGACTTAAGATCATTAAAGAAGTTCGTAACTTCTGCATTTATCTTTTCCTCCACAGCTTTTGGGTTTGCGATAGAATTTTTTACTATGTCAGTATTCGCTAACATAGTTGCAATCTTTCTGTTTTCTTTCTCTGCCTGTGCTAACTTTCCACTAAGTTCTTGTGTCAGAGCAGCTTGTTCCTGCGCTGATTCTTGTAACTGTGCAATTGTAGCTTCCTGAGTTTTGGTGACAGTCTCTAGCTTGGCAGCATTCTCAACAAGAGTGGTAATTCTTGCTTGAGTATTTTTGTAGTACCAAGCAAAACCACCGAGTAGAACACCGATAACGGCGAGAGATGCAATAAACAGTTTCATTCCCATACATAGAGTATAAAATAGATTGATAAGATTAGCAATAAAAAAAGTTGCACCTCCGAAGAAGTGCAACTCTGATTAAAAATATGGTTAATTATTATAGTCCGTTAGGAACAATCACGTAATGAATAGCTAGAACTACACCAACAGATGCAGCAAGTCCTATCATCATTTTGAAAAAGTCTTTACCAACTAAAGGGAATACAGATCTAAATTTTTCTTTGCCTGTCATCGTTGCCATCGCAAGTTCACGACCACACAGTAGTCCGACAAAAACCCAAGTTGTTGACATCGGAATGTCGTTGAGTTCTTTAAAGAAAAATAAGATAAGCCAATAAACAAAATCAATTATTGTAGCTGATCTAACATAACGAGTGTTGTGTTTTTCAAGTACAATTTTTTGAATCTTACCCCCGCCCTCACGAAACATGAAAGCAAGTCCTGCAACAAAAACTACACTTATAGCTATCATTAAGTCCCAGGAAATCTGTCTTGGTAAAAATACAGCTATATTTGCCATATCATGTGATAACCAAGTAAACCACAAAAATCCTGTAGTAACCCATTGACCGACTCGCCAATAAGCTTTGTGTTCTTCTTTAACAGGTTTAGCTTCGTTAAGAATTTTAGATATAACTATCCAGATAGCATAAGCTGCCACAGCGGCAACTGCATATCCCATCATAGATTTCATTAACATTTTTTCTAAAACAAATGTTGAAGCAAAAGCACTTAATACTAAAAAAGACGTACTAACAGGCACGCCGATTCTAGTGAGTAATAAAAGTAGTGCTGGAGCCATCGCATGATACCACTGAATTTCTTGAAAAGGTATTTTATTTAGGCGACCATAGCTGATATCTCCTCCATTGGTATACCAGCCGTACCAGAGAGTATAAAGTAGAACTGTTGAAGCAGCTCCCCACATTACTTTCCAGCTAAATCTCTCATTATTTGAGGCGATCCATGTACCGAGAGTCTGTACTGAATCGTTTGCGATAACTGAATATCCTGCAAGCAGAAATCCAACTACCATCCAAAGTGTGAGTGCATCCATTATTTGCTCCTTTGATTGACGGCTTTACCCCGTCACTCACAAAAAAGAATGAATTTTCATTCTTATGTTTTCATTATATTACAAAAATGTTACAAATATATTACAATTTTAAAAATTGGCTGTGGAGGATGGATTCGAACCATCACGCCTTTCGGCACACGAGAAACAGTCGTGCGTGTCTACCAATTTCACCACCCCACAAAAAATCTTAAAGTTTGTCTAAGGCGGCTATCATACGAGTGACTCCGATACCTCCACCGACTCGTGGGAAGAAGTCAAACTCAAGAAACTTTTCTAATTCAGCCTCAACTCTGTCTTTACCAAACAGTTTATAAAGTAACTCACTATATTCTCCATCTGTAATTGTATGAAAAGTATCACGCATCATATCTACATCACAAGAACGCTCAGCTGATCCAATAGTTTCCATGCCTCCTAAAATTACGTCAATCTTCTTTGAATGTATTCCGTCATCATATCTGCTCATGTTCCAAAACGGGCTAGTAAATTCTGGAAAGTCAGTAATAAGTGCCGTGCTAAACTCTTCTTCCATCTTACTCTCTTCCTCAGCAGTCATTTCATAGTCTTCTGCAAGTCCGTAATACTGCTGCCACTCTGCATATGTCTTCTCAGTTGGTTCAGCAAAACCTAAGTAATCTACCAGCTCATACTCCATAGCTTTTAAATCATCAATCGTGCCAGGAAATTCAAACTCAAACATTGGAAAGATTATGTCATGCCTACCTGGAATTGCGTTTGGTTCTTGTCTATACGATGTTGAGACACAAAAAAAGCCCTTTTCATCGGGCTGGGATAATAGTTCATGTTCTAGCCACATCTGACCAGTTTGTGGAAGAGGCCAAACCTCACCTGCATAGTTGTAAGTAGCAACATTAAATGGATCTTCACAAGCTGCTAAAATTGATAGTCTATTTTGAGTGTGTACTTCTTTGAAACCTTTTTCCATAAAAAAAGACCTCAATAGGCCTACGGAATCTGTAAATTTTGTTGGAGATATTAATTGAGTCATTTTTATACCTTTCTTAAGAAAATGCGCAAGGAAAACCCCTGCGCACAAATTAACAAATTATATTAAAAAACTAAGCACAGTGCAAACTAAATTAGTAAGATTGTGCTAGTCTCCACATCAAATACTCTTTACTTTCAATTGGCTCATATTTAGAAGGCTCATCTCTAAGATTAGCAACAATAGTTCCTGGTTCAGGATCGACAAAATGTGGCATCGAATATCTTTGCTGATGAATATGAGAGTTTACCACTCTGTGCTTTGTTGATACAAAATAATCATTAGTCCATCGCTGTAATAAATCACCAATATTCACTACGACACCATCCTCCGCATAAGGCACAGGATGCCAAGCACCTCCTAAATCCTGTACTTGAAGCCCTGGCACATCATTGATCTGCCATAACAGAGTTATAGTGCCGTAGTCACTGTGTTCTCCAATCCGCATTTGATCTCGTTCTAATTCGCCTTTGTATGCTGGATAGTGTATAATTCTTGTAGTATTGTAAGGTTTTTGATGAGCATCTACTAATGTAGTGCCACAATCTAAGATAGTATCAAATTTTTCTAAAATTCTTAGTGTAAGATTGTCTGCAATTTTGATAGAGGCAAGAGCAGAGTTTTTAAACTTTACCTCAGTAGGCCATAGAGCTTCATCCATCCTAGTGTCATTATAGTTGTAACTTTCTTTCATATCAGACGGAGCATCAGGGTCTACATGTTCTGCCCCCATAACACTGTACCCAAGATTAGTGTTTGGCTGATATAAGTATTTTTTCTTAACTGACAAAGGTAATTGAAAAAATTCTTTCATTTTGTTAAACCAAAGATTCATAATCTCTTGATCTATGTCAGATAAACAGTTTGTAAACACAGCGAAGCCCACAGTAGTGTAGGCTTCTTCTATGCGATTTAAAGCGTCTTGTGCTTGTAAATCAATTACTGGGATCATTAATTTGGAACCTTCGCATCAATTCCCTCAACGTAATACATCATTTGATTGAGGTGAGCATCACTTGCAATTTCTCCGTCTTTTAGTTGGAGCTTACCAGTGTTGTCTTTGATAGGTCCAGTGAATGCAAAATAATGACCATGCTCAATCATATCTTTGATCTCTTGTGCTTTTTTTGCAACACTTGCTGGCATATTAGTAAATGGAGCCATCTGCACAGCCCCTTCATTCATATGACCAAAGTAATCACCAGTCTCCCATGTACCATCAATAACTTGACCAACCTTCTTTATGTAGTATGGTCCCCAGTTATCAATAGTAGCAGTGAGCTGTGCTTTAGGTGCAAACTTGATTTGATCTGATGCTTGACCAAATCCTAGCTTACCTTGTTTCTGAGCAGCTTGAAGAGGTGCAGGAGAGTCAGTGTGTTGTGCAACCATGTCACAGCCCTGAGCCATCATAACTTCAGCAGCGTTAGCTTCTTTACCTGGATCGTACCAAGTGTTTACCCAAACGACATCAATATCAACATCTGGGTTCATCTTTTTAGCACCAAGATAATAGGTGTTAATCTCACGAATTACCTCTGGAATAGGGTACGCACCGACATAACAAATCTTATTAGTTTTTGTCATCATGCCAGCGATGATACCTTGTACGTGACGAGCTTGATACAAACGTAAACCATACGATGCCATATTGTCAGATTGTTTGTAACCTGTAGCGTGTTCAAATTTTACGTTAGGATAATCTTTAGCCACTTTCAACATTGTTTCCATGTAACCAAAAGATGTTGCAAAAATAATATCATGATCTTCAGCCATTTGACGTATAACGTTTTCGGCTTCCGGCCCGTACTGAACACTCTCAATATAAGAAGTTTCAACTTTATCGCCGAAAGCTTCTTCTACTTGTTGGCGACCGATATCATGACGATAAGTCCATCCATGATCTCCAATTGGTCCAACATAAATAAACCCAACCTTTACTGGATCTGCGGCTAGGGAAGCAGTGATTGAAGCAAGAAACATAGCTCCTGCAAGTAGTAGTTTTTTCATTTAATACTCCTTAATTTATTGCACTCATACGATCACATAGACGTTGAGCACGATTAGTCACCTGCTTATACCAAAGCGATGACTTCATTTCGACAGCTGCTTGTTGCCAATCACGAGCATCAACAGCTGCCTTCATCATTTTAAATTTAGACATACGGGGATAACCCATATTAAACATCATATTAGCTATGATGTGTTGAGCTTCTTCAGGTAGTTCATCGAAGTCTGCATAAAGTTTTTTACAATCTTTTAGCACAGACTGAACATCGTCTTCAAAAGCCTCTATTACACGTTCCTCAGATACTTGATAGCCAATAGGCTGACCAAACTCAGGATCGTCGGTTTTTACAAAGTGACCGATGCCGAATGTGGGATACCCAAGATGATCATAATAAATCTCATACTTGATACCTTCATCCCGCTCAATCTCTTTGCGTAGAGTTGCTAGATTCATATCGTTTCCTTTCTTATTTTAGTTGCTGATATATTTTCTGTCTGTTTATCAAAATGCTCCTTAGAAATAGTGTAACCAACATCTCTACCATAAGTTATGTCTATTACGTTAGGAACTTTTATAATACTGTAGTCTCTTGCAAAATGATAACCCTCTTTTGATAAAGCAGACATGATGCGATTTGTAACTTCTACATACCCGTAAGGATTATCTTCAGATAGTGGCATATCGCGAACTTGAATTATAACTTGACCTGTTTTTTGAATAGCTCTTTTAAAAAGAGCTGTATGCCCCTCGTGCCAAGGTTGCCACCTACCTAACAATTGTACAGTTGGTTTTTTCCAATCCATCATTCACCTGGCTTCTTATCATATTTTAGTTCAAGGTTGGATAAACTAGTTCCCTCTGCCCTGTCATTCTTGGAATCATCTAATCTAGCAGAATAAAATTTAATAACCTCTAGTAACTGTTTATGAGTATCATCAAACCATTCGGAGACTACATAATCAGAATCAGTGGGTGCTTCAAACATATCATCAGTATCCGCGTATCTGCTCTTATCAATAGTGTTCATCCAAATTGTGTAATCAGGGGAGTAAAGATCTCTCAAAACATTAGTTGGGCAAACAAAATCAGCTATGACAGTTTTACCAGTAAGCGAGATTCCATCAGATAGATATTTCATTCTAGTAGCTTGTCGTATCCTGCCTTCCATACTGAAGTCCCAATCATCATACATTGTCCTAACTTCGTCTGCATTTAAATGTACAGCCCCTATTAACTCAGCTAAAGGTTTAGCTAAAGTAGTTTTACCTGAACCTGGAATGCCTGTAATTAGTATTTTTTTAATCATAACGCTTCTTTTGATGGGCATGATTTTTATACCAGTCTAGTCTATCATCTGTAATAGTTTGTCGTAATTTCTTTTGTTTATCTAGTTGTTCTTGCTCTAGTAAAGAGTAGCCAGCCTTCCACTCTTCACGTTTTATTGGGACAACTTGACATATAGGAGTTCCTTTAGGAATAGTATGAACTTCCTCGTTAGGTTCTAGCATAGTGTGAATAAAAGGTATATTAACATTATTTTGATACGTGTCGCTATCAACTAAACCTACTAATGGTACAATTGGTATTTCAAGTCTATTTATTGGAGGTAAAAATAATAGGGAATAATCTGGGGGAGTTTCAATGATCCAAGGACTCATGAACTTTAGGATTGTATATCCAGACATTGGAGATCCAGGAACTTGATGTTGTGGGTGAGTTTCAATAGGTGGCCAACGTTCGTAAATGGCCTTTTGATGATCATTCTTCCACTGCTGTCTGACTTTACCGTTTTTACGTTGCCAAATATTAATATCAATATGATTAATAATAGTATAACCAACTGACATTGCGTCAATAAAAGGGACACATTTTTTTACGGTAAGATCACCCTCATTGTGCGGGGGTATCTTCTTAAACCACTCTGGAATAAGTTTTTTAGCAGGTATTGGAGGTAAAAACATCTCATCAGGAAAATCCTGAACGAGATGAAAGTTTATGATTTTTGTCATATATCAGAGATTAGTTGGTTTGAAAAATGATGAAGGAATTTCTTCCTTACTTTTAGTAGTTCCACAATGGCAGATATCACAGCCGCAGTCACACTGATCCCAATTACAGTGACAGTTATGACCACACTTTTCACATTTAACCTGCCCAGTTCCAGTTGTCATCTTCTTTTGAGTCCTTTTGTGTGTTTTTGTGATTTTGGTGGTGATTTCTTTGACCCGCCTGGTCCAGACCAAAGTGTCTTATTAGCCCAGAACGCAGCCGACATCTTGCCTTTGGCGATGTTCTTAGCATGTCTCGCTTTAAAGCTCTTACGCGCCGCAGCACTGTAATTGTGCCCCATAGAGCTGTCTCCGTAATGGATAAGTTTAATTCTATCGCCTTCTTTAGCGAGCACCATGCCTTTTTTTCCAGCACGGTTTGATCTACGTGGTTTGTTGAATCCTGCAAAAGTCGTCCCCCTATATTGAATTTTTCCGCTAGGTAGCCTTTTCACCCCTGGATATTTGCTCATTGTATTTGTCCTTTATTTCGCAAACGATCTGCCACTGTCTGTGCGTTAGCTGCGGATATTTTTTCTGTGAATTAATACATCCTAATATAAAAGATTTTTCACCATCAGTCAAAGTCTGTTTTTCAAAAAATTCTAGCAGTGGTTTCTTAATTCTTCTTATCATTGTTACTCAAATCATAAATAAAAGGGTCTTTTTCAAGTAGCTCTTTTTTCTTTTTTTCAAATTCACGGTTGAATTTCCATTCTTCATATTTGTCTATTATCCATTTAAACATAGGGATTATCCTCTGGGGTAGTGCAAAGAGTGAACCTATAGTTGTCACTCATGTTAATTATTCTATGCTCAGTTCCTGTTTGTAAAGCATAGCTAAAACCTTGTTTATATCTGTATCTCTTATCGTCTTTAAATTGAATTACACTATCATCTGTAAATAAAGATGTAATAAATGCCTTGTTATAACCCTCACGTTGCATATCAACGTGCCAAGGAATTTGCTGCTTTGGAGCAAGAACAGAAAGATAAATATGTTGAATACTCTTTAATCCGTTATGAGTTTGTAACATAGATAACCAGTGCTTAATATAAGGAAAATGTTTAAGTATTGGAGATTCTCTTTTATCTGAGTAAAGATCAAAAGATTTCCAATGCGGAGCTTCACTATATCTACCAGTAAATAAATGATTACCAAGTTTAAAAAAGTGTTCAAGTCTTGAGTATTCCATTCCGTCTAATCTACGTAAAGGAAGTTGCTTGCAGTTTGTCAAACATGTCTCTCCTATTTTTCAGCAAGGGCAAAAACGGCACGGCAGATTTTTCAAATATGATAGGATCATCACCGTCAATAGTCATGATGATAGCTACATCTTGAATACCAGTGCCATACATCTCATTATGTGCCACAGCATAGGCACAACCCTGAATATAATAATCTGTTATCTGTTTTTGATTCTTTTTTTTCTTTGAAGTCTTAAAATCAATAATAGTTGGTTTACCTTTCCAAATACCTACCATATCAGTTCTTCCAGCGTATCGATATTTATTTGACCATAAAACCTGCTCCTGCCCCCAAACTTCTTCAACACCCCTCTCCGTAGCACGAATCAAATCACGACTCATCTGCCTAACATCTAACCTTTCTTGTTTTAGATCATCCCAAACATCCTCTCCATTAAAATGACGTTCAGCATATTCATGAACAAGAGTTCCACGATCAGTTGCAGCTTTAGAAACTCTAGCAGCTTCTTCTTCACCTACTTTATCAATCCAACGTTGAAGCCAAGTGTTATCAGCTGTTTTTCCTAATATAGTTGTGATTGAGGGATACGCTCCATCAGGGGTATAGTAAGTTCTACCAGTTTTTAAGGTTTCAGTTTCAACCTCAGTGATGTAATCGAATTTCATCTAAATCTTCTTTTTTGTTTACCATAGGTAAACCTTTAGCGTTTAAACTAGTATTAATTAGAATAGGAAAGCCATATTGACGAGTAATTTCTAATACTTTATATAGATAAGGCTGTGAACCGTCAATATATTGTAATCTTGCAGAGTTATCATGAGTTTTAAAGTTAGACTCTTCTTTTATATCCGCAGTAAAAAGCATATTAGTACAAGGGCGAATAACCTCAAAAAAGTTATCAGCCTCTTTATCTTGAACAATAGGAGCATAAGGTCTCCATGTGTCGTCTTTTCTATCCTTTATCATGTTTAATCTGTTAATTGTATCATCAATAGGAGCGCATAGCAAGGTTCGATTTCCTAAAGCACGAGGACCAAACTCAGCTCGTCCATTAATTATTGGAATTATATCACCTTTAATGATTCTATCAGCAGCTTCCTCAGGAGTTACAGAGTGATAGTCCTCATATCCAAGAAACGGTCCCTGCCATAAGGGTCGTTCAATTAAAGCTGCCGCACCTAAAGCAGCACCAGCGTCACCTGCTGCTGGTTGTATCTCAATATTATTCCAAGCAGAGTATCTTGCTAAATATCCATTAGTCACACAATTTAAAGCACAACCACCAGCGTAGGCTAAATTTGTTTTTCCAGATTCTCTGTACAACCAGTCCGATAAGTTAAAAACAATCTCTGTAAAAACCTGCTGTACTGAAGCGGCTATATCCCAATCTAAAACTCCATAACCAACGCCTCGTTCTAAATTATGAAGTAGTGTATAGTTACCGTCCTCAGTAAATAAAATTTTATCTTTTATAGTGTCAGCCCATTTAGGAGTGCCGTATCCAGCAGCAGCCATAACTTGGGACTCCCCAGATAAAGCATCAAATCCAAGCAAACGAGTAGCACTAGAATAAAAAAGACCAAGAGAGTTCGGATAACGAAACCTTTTGATCCACTCAATTTTGCCATTTTCATATACTCCAAGTGATGTAGAAAATTTACCGCCCACAGTATCTATAACCATCACCGCACAATCTGTCCAGTCAGTCATCAGCACAGAACTCATAGCATGAGCTTCATGGTGATCAACTAAAACAGGTTGAGCTTTAGTAATATACTTTATATCAGATTTGAATTGAGAGTAAGTGGATTCTTCATAAAAAGCTGCAAACTCCCAATCTTCATATGTATCTCTTAACCATTCCACAGTATTTTTTGGAAATGATTTATCATATTTTATACGGGAGAAACGTTCTTCATGAGCAGCTCCTTGTATGTAACCATCTTTTAATGATGCTGCTGCACTATCGTGATGGTAGGAGCTTACGCCTAGTATCTTCATCAAAGTACCTATTAAATATATTTGTTAAATCTTTTTTTGTTTTATCGGCATAGTTTGGTGAGCCAACAAAATCTACAAAAGCCCAGCGACGATTATCAACAATAGGCTGAATACGGTGAACCATAAAGCATGGAAAAATAACCGTTTTACCAGGCTTGGGGAATATCCTGACGAGTATCTCCTCTGGTTCTGGAGCAGAAAAGTCAGTCTGCTCAACTCTCTCACCTTTTGGGTTCCACGATCCGATTTCAAAGGGTTTTCCTTCCGTCAAATAAATCATATGTGTCCAGTAACGATTAGAACGTGAAGTAGTAAGTCTACGTTCTGCAAAATCAAGGTTATCAAAATGCCACTCGTAACCTTCACCTGGTTTTAAAAGAATAGCTACTTTACCTGCTACGTCGCAACGCCATTGATGTCCATGCTCAATGTAGTTTTGTTCACAATATTTAACTATATTGGACGCTCTTCTGGCGACAGTTTCATTAAATCCGACACTAACTGCGTCGGTCCATTTAGGGTTAATGTAATCCCCCATCTACTAAATACCTCCGAAGCTAGTATAGGAGCAAGTTTTTTATGTCCATGCTGGTTCATGTGTCCTGCATATCCTAAATTGTCATCAGCTTTTGCAAAGTCTCTTAAATAGAAGTCCCAGACGCAAGGGTGGTCTTTAAACCATTTATGTTCTAAAGTGTTTGGCCTATAAATAGGAATCATCATAAGATTACTCTCATCACAATCATTCAATACTGCCTTGAGAGATAAAGCTGATATTCTATTGTACCAAGGCATCTTTGTGAGTTTTTTAAACCATATATCTCTAACTAAGTTTCCATATTTATCTAAGTGTCCCCAAGGATAAGGTAGTAAATACTTTCCATTACCTTCTGGATCTGCTCGGTGATGATGTCCAATTAACCATATAACTTTAAATTTACTTGTCAACTCTTCGTTAATAATGTATTCTGCTTGTGCATCTAGGGTTATGCCAGGAATCTCCCAGCGTTTTTTAAGTCCTAGAATATCAAAAACTGGTATCGGAGCTTCGTCACACGGAGCAGACCAAGAATTACCTACAACAAAAATTTCATCACTCATGTTTATTATATCCTGTGGAGACAGTTATACAGAAGGCGAAGGATTAGATAATGAGAACCACGTTTACCCTGAGCTTATAGCTAAAACTCGTAACGCTAATCTGTTAAATCTTTCTCAAAGCGGAGCATCTGAATACCTTATTACAGCACAAGTTGAAGAAGCAGTCAAGAAAAAACCTGATTTGATTCTGATAGGACATACAAGCGAGTGGCGATGGCAGGTATGGGACGTTAGAAAAAATCACTGGCAAGGATTTCTTGTAGCTAATCATGTGATTAGAAATGAAAAATATTATAGAAACTGGGTTTTTTCAGAGCAAATATTAGACAACAAACGTAAAAATGATAAAAGGCATAGAGCGGCTTGGCATGCAGCAGGCATGTTATATTTTTCAGAGCAAGATTTAGTTGATAGACTTTGGAGTGGGGCAGTTGCAAAACAAATTCTATTGTGCCAAAGAGCTAACATTCCTGTGATACATCATTGTTGTTTCCCTCATCTACAACCTCTTTTGGAAGAGTTGACGGACGACTATGTTGAATTTCATTTAGATTATGAAAAACATAAAGACCCTGCACCAGACGGATCTCATGCAGGGGTTAAAAGTCATATAAAATTAGCTGAACTAATTATGAACAAGCATCAACAAAATCTTTGATCTCTTCCCATTTATCTTCTTCTTCTGAAAGATTTTGTTTACGAACAATGGTAGCTACCTTTGTGACTGTCGATACAGGTATGCCAAATTCTTCTTTTATGTCTTTTTTCAAAGACGCCATCTGTTCACGAATAGCTTCTGCTTGAATCATCAAATCTACAATTCGTGATATTTCACCCTTAAGTTCTTGTTTAAGTGCTGCTTCCATTATTTCCCTCTATTACTTTGAATGTTGATCTTACTTTAGTTGGTATTTTTCTAATAAATTTTCTATTTTGTAGTTCATCTAAAACTTCTTGAAAAAGTTTATAGGATCGTTCAGCTGTGTCACTTATGTTATTGTTAGCAACATTATTAATTACTAACTTTTGATTTAGTATATTAAGTGCAGTAACGAGATTAGCTGAACCGATCATTCGAGTACCCTCGAAATCTCCCTCTGTACGCATTTGGACAAGCTCATAAAGATCGTTCTCCCAGATTGAATTCTCATCTTCATCAAAGACTTCAATCGGCATACCCTTTAAAATATTCCAGACAATTCTACAGGCATCATCTTGTTTCATAGCAAGCTCCCTCCGGTCGCAAGACACACGCTTCGCGTGAACTTATGTTACAATCCAGTCGTCGCGATGTGGGTGCTGATAGAACCAGGCTAGTGCAACTTCTACTGCACGAGACGCATTTCTGGCGTCTATCGCGTCAACAAACTCACGTTTGAAGCGTAGCCAAGGGTTACGAACATTTGTTACAGGCCTGAGAACAGCTACATCACGTTCGTTCCAGTGAGTGATGCGTTGTGCATAGGCTGCCTCAGCGTTAAGCAAATGCGTCATCTCTCCGAGACGAGGCTTCAATACTTCGTATAGTTCTTGATACGCTTCGCGTTTTTCGCTATCGCTTAGTTGTGAGATGCTAATGCGACGTGCGTTTCTAACTAAATCACGATATCCGTTCTTAGACACAAGCTTAAAATACATTTTTTATACCTTTATTAATAGCATAGTTTATGGGTGAGTGCAATATGAAATTTCAAAGACTGAAGTCCTCATATAACGGGTCTAGAAGTTTTGGCTGGCGTGATTGCTTTCCATCCATCCAAAAAGTTTTTGAATCATACCAGTGACAGCGCATGTTTGAACGCCACAGATGATTGATACGGTGAACTGCATCATCAAACTGGTCATGATACGGTGCGTTGAACAGATCAAGACGCTGACGTGCCTCTTCCATCCATTCATGTGCTTTCCACGGATTCCATCGTGCAATATTTTCTGCTTCACGAATAGTGCGCATTACGCCCCAATCGTTATATCCAGTGACAGATCCAAAAGCAATCGGTTTGGCTTTAGCCATAAGCAACTCCAATGTTGTTAAGGTGATTATAGTGATCAACAATGTCTACAATATATCGTGCAGCAAAAAACTCGCCATGTGTAATGACTAGCTCTGAGTACTCTTGCATGATATCTGGAGCATGTTGGGTGAGAAAGGCTTTTGCCTCAGGAAGAGAAGGTCGTTTGTGCATAATTGTCCTTTTATTAATTATTTTATATATAGTAACAGAATTATAGGCTGTAAGCAACCTAAATGTGCGTTGAGTGAGTTTTTTATTGCCAAACTAATTGAAATCATTTACAGTAGAGCTATGTATATTGACGAAAAACAACTAAAATTTGAAATGAAAGAGGTGCATTCACAGATTCACGAGCTGGCAAATGATCTCGGTGGTGACATTCGTTACCTACACCAAGAGATATCAGACCTACGTGAAACTATAGATATACTTCAGCAAGAAGTACGCACTCTAAAAGAGATGATAAATGTCGCATAAACTTGTTGGGTTTGCAGATTCTTCAAACTCTGTAATAACACAATACATCACAGATCAGCTTTCGGCAATCAAAAATGAGATTGAAGGGCTGGCAACAGAGATTAGCAATGAAAATGATTCTAGACTTGCACGGCATTCAAAGATTCCTAAAAGAATGCCCTGCTTAATGCTATTCAAAAACGATTCTTACAAAACACACATTCACGCAAAGCTTAGTAATGAAAGAGCGATCAACTGGACTAAACAGAATGTCGGTTGATGCCAAAAGCTATTGCATTCATTCCACACAAACAAAGAGTTGAAAGACACCGAGTAGACTATCTACGTGCAATCTCAGATGCTATGGACGATCCGTATCAAACAGAAGACGGACGTGAGATGCGTGGTGTGCAACTTGAACTAGCTCATAGGTGTACGAGTTACAATGGTGTAAAACACTGGCACTTTGTAGACTGTTGTACAGATGCTTTACAAATATCAATTGATGCTCTTACAAATGCTCAAGACACTGTAATAGTCCCATCATACGGTTGGCGTGCGTTTGGCAACGCTGTAGCGTTCATGAATCGTCAAGTGCGCTTTTGCGATAT
>VTLG01016843.1_pt1 | contig 16295 bp, 34 predicted proteins | sample 4694571 | NCBI WGS metagenome assembly VTLG01 (sample SAMN12604809, study PRJNA352737) | marine metagenome | biome: ENVO:00000447; feature: ENVO:00000209|ENVO:00000569|ENVO:01000036; material: ENVO:00002151; isolation source: viral sequences binned using virsorter ...
AGGAGATAGAATATTGAACTATGATTATCAATATAAAGATAATTCTATGGGCAAGTGGCTTATTATTAAGGTATATGTTGAATCTGCATTTAATCCAGTTGAGTTCGCTTATGATGACGATGATGCTTTAAGAATTTATAAATTATTAGTGTCTAAAAATAAAAAAGCAATTAAAGAATTTATTAACGAAGAAATACAAAAGGAATATTATGGTTAAGTGTTACAACTGCAATACAGGTATGATTTGGAGTAACGATTTTGACTTTGAAGATTGTGGCTATGAGGGTGAAGGTATTGTTTCGTGCTTTACTTGTCCTAAATGTAATACATATGCAGAGTTTGCTGTTCCTAAAAAAATTTTAAGAATAAAGGAGTGTAAATAATGAATTTAAACTGGTGGTTATCAGAAATTAGATTATTCGTAGTGCAAGATACATTAATGTTTGCTTGGATATGTTTTGTAATGGGTGTAATGGTGCATTGGTTAGTTGATAGTTTAGGGGATTAAATGAGTATAAAGCATAAATATAAAGTAGAATCAATAATAGCAAAAGAAACTTATGAATGGTTGTTGTATAAACATTATGCGAAAAGAATACCACATATAAAATATAGTTTTGGATTATATAAAAATAAAAATTTATGTGGTGTTTTGACTATTGGAAATTCACCATCTAAAGATTTAACACATCATTTATTAAATGGAATTTATATTAATAATATTTTGGAATTAAATAGATTGTGTGTAAATGAAAATATGGACAAAAATATATTATCATATTTTGTATCACAAGTTTTTAAATTGTTACCAAAACCATTAATATTAGTTAGTTATGCTGATACATCACAAAACCACAATGGATATATATACCAAGCTACTAATTGGATATATACTGGATTATCATATAAAATGAAGGAATGGAGAGAAAAAAATACTAATAAGCATAGCAGAAATATTAGTAAACAATACACTACGGAATATATGTATAATAACCCTAAAAGATTTGAAAGAGTAGAGAGGGCAAGAAAGCACAGATACATATATTTCATAGGAAGCAAAACCCAAAAGAAAAATATGTATAAAAATTTGAAATACAAGATTATGCAATACCCAAAAGGCATTAATGAAAGATATGATGCTAGTTATAAACCAAAAGTACAAACAAAATTATTTTAAAAGTTACTTAAAAGTATTAAATTTAGTTTATAAATCATAAATAAAAAAGGAGAGTGCGAGATGAGTGTCAAGATACACGGAAAAGAGTATTTGACTGTTGCTGAAAGGGTAAAAATGTTTCACGACAAATACCCAAATGGATCAATACAAACTAAACTTGTTAAGCTGGAAGATGGTGTTTGTGTTATTAAATCAACTGTAATACCTGATGTTGAAAATATGAATAGAAAGTTTACTGGTTATGCTATGGAAGAAATGGGTTCTTCTAAAATGAACAAAACTAGCTTTGTAGAAATAGCAGATACTTCGGCTATTGGAAGGGCATTAGCCGCCGCCTCGTTTTTAGGTTCAGAATATAATTATGCTAGTGCTAATGAAGTAGCAAATGCAATTAACCAGCAATCGCAAAACACAAAAGAATCACAACCAAAAACTGAAGAACAACAAAAAGAGTTCGAACTATTAGCTAAACACGAAGCGTTTAATAATGAAAACAAGGATAAGCTATTTAAATGGTGGTTAAATGCAAAATCAGAATATGAATCTGATAGGTATTTATTAGCTATGAGGAAACAAGTACATTCTTTTAACGATAAAAAACACAAGGAGCAAAATGAAAGTAACTAGAATAACTAAAGGTAATTGGGGAAAAACAAGAGCCTATTTTGATATTACCACAGATGAAGGGTTTATTATCAAAGGTTGCAGATTGATGCAAGGAACTGATAATTTGTTTATAGGTATGCCTTTTAAGCAAGATGATGGTGGTAATTTTAAGGATATAGTTCTAGCAGATAAAGACCTTAAAATGTCAATTCTTAATGAGGTGATGCCGCAGTATAAGGAAAATCAAGCAATTAAGGAAAATGTTGTCGAAAATTCAGACGATGACCTACCATTTTAGGTTATAGGTTAGGGTATGGGGATAATTTTTTTATTATCCCTATATCTTTTTTAGTTTAAATTATATAAATAAATACGAGGTAAAAATGAGAAGTAGGGAATTAGTAAGGCTATTAAAAAAGAATGAAAGAAGTCAGGCGTGGCTAGGTAGAAAATTAAAATTGACTGCGATGGCTATTTGTAAATATTGTAGTGGTGAAATTCCAATATCACAAAAAAGGGAAAAGCAGATAAGGAAGATACTTAAATGAGTGGTTGGGTGTCATTACATAGAAAAGTGTTTGAAAACGCTATAATTAAGCCTAAAAAGCCATATACAAGGTATGAAGCGTGGTGTTGGTTAATTATAAAAGCAAATCATTCAGATAATAAGTTTGTTCTAGGTAATGAAATAATCAAAGCTAAAGCTGGTGAGGTTATAACCAGTCAAAAAAAGCTATCAGGTAAGTTTGGTTGGGGTAATACAAAGGTTAGAAATTTTTTAAAACTTTTGCAAAGTGATCAAATGATTGATATGAAAACCACATCTAAAACAACACGGATAACTATCTGTAATTATTTAACTTACCAAGATGTGCAAACTAAAAAGAAATCGAAAACAAATCGCAAACAAACTGCTAACAAATCGCAAACAAATACAATCAATAATAAGAATAATAATAATAATTCTAATAATTCAAATAAATATATAAATAATAAAGATAAATTTAAGGAAGAAGTTTATTCTGTTAAAAATTTAGATGATTATGGAAAAGATATGTTAGATGAGTTTTATATCTATTTTGCAGAGCCTACACAGAATGGTAAATTAATGAAATGTGAAACCTTTAAAACTTGGAGTACTAAACTTCGTTTAATTACTTGGAGTAAAAAGGATTATAATGGTTATTTTCAGATGCACAAAGATAAAAAGTTTCGTGAACGCCATAATAAAATAGTAGAAATACCTGAAGAAGATACTGATCCTGAAGGGTTTAGTAAATTTTCAAAAGAACTATCAAATGAATTAGGAAGGAAATATAGTGTCTAATAAAAAATCAAAAAAAGATTTAGTATTAATCCATTTACAAATGCATAATACTATTACAAGCTGGGAAGCTATACAGAAGTTTAAGGCTACTCGATTAAGTGATATTATTTATAGGTTAAAAAAAGAAGGACATAATATATCGGTAGTAAAAAAGTACAATAGGGAAACTGAAACTAACTTTGCAGAATACAGATTGTTATCAAATGATGATAATGGTCAGATAGGATTTATATAATGAGTAAAATACAAGCATATTATGAGGATCAAAAAGAGTTGAGTATATGTAATGATTGTTCAACCAGTATAGGAAATATTCCAGTTGTTTCTAAAGGGTTTCCTGAAATAATTGTATGTGATAGTTGTTTTAATAAATATTATGTTGAGAAGCCAAATGTCAAAACTAGATATAGGTAAAGATAGTTTAAAATACATACAATTCATTAGAGATAAAAAATGTACTGTTTTAGGGTGTAGAACACAACCATCTGATCCTGATCATTTAAAAGCTGTGGGAATGGGTAGGGATAGAAAAAAACCGATGATAGAGCATTTTAGTTGTATTCCATTATGCAGAAAACACCATACTGAAAGGCATAAAATAGGAAATTTTCAATTTGAACATAAATATTCCTTAAATTTATGGAAAGATTTATATTATTATTTTTTGGAGTTTGTTACAAATGGATAAAATTAAAGAAGTTACTATATCAGATAAACAAAAAGAATATTTAAAAACATACTATCCTGATTGCTGGTATGTAAATCAGTATTGTCAAATGGCTTTAAAGGAAGATAGACGAGCAAATAAGTATTTAAATAAGTAAAATATTAAGGAGTAAGATGACTGCATTAAGTAAAGAAAAAATTGAGCAAATCAAAAGAGAACGAAATGCTAAAAAAAGAATGATGAAGGATAGAGCAGTATATGTTATATCCCTGATGGCTTTGCCTAGTATTCTTTTAATGGTAGCTAGTTTAATATTTTCAGCAAGAACTTTACAAGATAGTCAATTAGCTGTAATATCAGGTTTAGTTTCTTCTGTTACAGTTGGATTAATAACATTATTGCAACGAGCAACTGGTACGGAACAAGAAAAAGAAGACCCAATGGTTGTATTAGCAAAAACATTAGTTGAACATATGACACAAGGGCAAGGTCAAACAGAAATAATTATGGATAAAAACAGAGTAATAGTTAATGGGAAGGATCAGCAAATTATTACTAGACCTGATACAGAATTAATTAACAAGGTAGTAAAAGGAGAATAAAAAATAATACTACATAGTGTAGTGTATGAAAACAAAGGAGTAAGGAATGGGTATAATGAATAGAGTAATGAAAAATAATGATTACTCAATACCAGCGGCTACAGTAATGAAAACAGATGATTACGAAAAGTTTAAAATAATAGCTGGTAATCGATTAATAAAACCATCAAATGTAAGGAATCTAGTGGAATCTATGAAAGAAAGGCTATTAATGTGTCCTATAATAGTTAATCAGTATATGGAAGTTATAGATGGACAACATAGGCTAGTAGCATTAAAAGAATTAAAGCTACCAGTTTATTACATAATGGTAAAAGGTTATTCAATACGAGAAGTGCAAATGTTAAACAGCTATCAAAAAGATTGGTCAGTTACTGATTTTATGGAATGTTATGCTGGAGAAGGAAAAGAATCTTATATAAAGTATAAAGATTTTTACACAAAGTGGAAGTTTAACCATCAAGAAACAATGAATCTGTTAAGTGGTACAATAAACCAAGTAGGACTAAATGCTAAATTTCGTTCAGGTTTATTTAAAGTTAAATCATTATCACAAGCTGAAAGAAACGCTAGAAAAATAACAATGACTGGAGAGTATTATGCTGGATTTAAAAGAAGGTGTTATGTAAATGCGTTATTAATATGTTTTTCTAATGATGATTTTAATCACGCTAGGTTAATACAGAAGTTAAAATATCAGAGTACAAAGTTGGTTGATTGCACAAACCAGCAAGATTACTTGAGCCTAATAGAAGATATTTATAACTTTAAATCAAAAGTATCTGATAGAATCAGGCTTTATTAGGCAAATTAGGAGTACAAAAGAGGTTGCATAAAAAACCAAAAAAAACAAAATGGAATTTGTTTGAAATTGTTGTTTGTGTAAAATGAGTATGCAACCTAGTACTCCTATGATATTACAAAGATTAGCAATATATGCTATAATGGTTATAGTGAGTTTATATTGCATAATATATTTTATTAGGTTATTTGATTTTATTTTGTTTATAATAATGCCTGATATATGGAGTAAGATTTATAATTTTCTTTAATATATATGGTACACCAAAGCCACAAGCTAGGCATAGGAGTAAAGGGAAGTTTACTTATGGTCCGTCATCTAAAGATAAAAAAATGTTTTTAGCAAAAGCTATTAAGCATAGACCTAGTGAACCATTAACAAAACCTTTGTATTTAGCATTGGTTTTTTATTTTAAAAGACCTAAATCACATTACAGAGCTGGTAGATATAAACATTTATTAAAAGATAAAGCACCTGAATATCATACAACAAAACCTGATATAGATAATTTAGTAAAATTTGTAGCTGATAGCCTGAATAAAGTATTTTACGAAGATGATTCGCAAGTAGTTGAATTACTTGCAAAAAAGGTATATTGTGATAATAATGAATCAGCTAGAACGGATATAGTTTTAGATGAATATTAAGGTTCAGGATCAAAATAATTTTATTACTTTAGACAAGTTGATAAATAAAACAGAGTTAAGAAATAGCCAAATAAGATACTTTTGGGAAGGGTTGAAATATTCCAACTTACCTTACAAAGAAAGAAAACGAATTGTAATGGAGAATTGGTTTATTTCATCGGAATTAGTTGATAGAATAATTACAAGGAATTGCTAAATGAAAATACAACACTACAACGAAGCTATAAAAATAATGCGTAAATTTTTTCAAGAAGAAAAAGGATTTACAGAAGTACCAGCACAATCTAGGCAGTCAATATTAGCCGCTTGTGAAGACCCAGCAACGATAACAAAATATGAGTTTAATGGTGTAGAATATCCATTACCACAAACTGGTCAAATGTGGTTAGAAATAGAACTATTAAAGAATCCTGATTTAAAAGGTGTGTTCTGCATCACTACAAGTTACAGAAACGAACCTAATATGGTTGAAGGTAGGCACGAAAAGATATTTCCGATGTTTGAATTTGAATCACACGGAAGCATAGAAGATATGATTAAATTAGAGAAGGAATTACTAGCATATATGGGCTTTAGGGGTTCGATGCAAGAAGTTACTTATGAAAATAGTTGTAAATTATATGGTGTAGATTTATTAGATTATGATGAAGAAGAAAGGCTTTGTGATGATTTTAGTCCTTGTGTATTCTTAAAAGATTTTCCATTAAGAACTGAACCTTTTTGGAATATGCGGCATATAGGAAATGGTATTTATAGTAAAGTAGATGTTATAATGCACGGAATGGAAACAATAGGAAGTGCAGAACGAGCAGTAGATATAAAGGAAATGAAGGATCAATTTTATAATATATCTGATGGTGAGTATGCTAAAATACTATTTAATAATTTTGGCGAAACAAGAGTAATAGAGGAATTAAATGAATATTTATCTTTAGATATGTTTCAGCGTTTTGGTGGTGGTATCGGTGTAACAAGAATGGTAAATGCTATGATAAAAGAAGGTGTGATGCCTATTGGTGAAATGGAGTTAGTTAAGTAAGAGGTATATATGGCTAGACCTAAAAAATACGATATAGATGGTGAAGAAGTAAAAAAGTTAGCTGAATTTGGTTGTACAAATGTAGAAATTGCATCTTTTTTTGGTTGTGATGAGAGTTTAATTCGCAAGAGTTATTCCGATTTTTTAACAAAAGGTAGGGATTTAGGAAAAATTAAACTACGAAAATTACAATGGAGAGCGGCAGAAAAAGGTAATGTTCCTATATTAATTTGGCTAGGTAAACAGATATTAGGACAAACAGATAAACAGGAAATAGAATGGGATCACAATATAGAAGAAGTTAAGTTTATTGATGTCAAATGAATGTTCACTTTAACAGAGAAGATTACTTTCCTCATCAATGGGATTTTTTAACATCTAGCGATAAAGGATATACTATTACTGGATTATGTGGAGGTTTTGGTTGTGGTAAAACGCATATATTCCTTCACAAAACTCTTTACAATCTACTAACTAAAAAAAATAAAGCTGGTAAATCAAATGGGTGGATTATTTACCCAACATTGTCACTAGCAGAGGAATTGTTTGTAGAACCATTTATGGAACTGCTTGAAAGTGTAAATCTGAAATACAAGTACAATCAGGCAAAACACAAATTCGTAACACCATTAGGAAACATTAAAATATACCAATTACAAAAACCACAAAGAATAATCGGTTCAGAACTTACATTTATTGGGTTTGATGAGTTTGACGTAGAATCGTGGAAAAACTGCAATCTAGCGTTTCAAAAAGCAATAGGTCGTATGAGAGGTTCAGATGATGTAGAGATATATATAGTAACTTCTCCTGAAGGATTTAAATATACTCATAAAATCTTTGTAACTGATGCAAACAAGGATAGGTATCTAGTACACGGAAAAACAACTGATAACACTTATTTACCAGAAAAATATATAAGTTTGTTAGAAAGCAATTATGATGATAACTTACTTAAAGCGTATCGTGATGGAGAGTTTGTAAATATACAAGCACAAAATACCTATTATTCTTTTTCTAGGAGTAAGAATGTCGGAAAAGTTGAATACAACCCTAATTTACCCTTACGAATCGGTATGGACTGGAATGTATCGCCGCTTATGGCGGTACTCGCACAACAATACAACGAAGAACCAAGAATACGAGTTTTCGACACCATCGAACTCCACCATTCAGGAGAAGGTGATTTACTAACCGAAAGAATGTGCGAAACAATTAAACAAAAATATCCAAATAGAAAGTACTTTGCTTATCCTGATGCAACTGGAGCATCAAGACATAGTTCAGCACAATTTTCTGATATTGGTATAATAAGACAAGCTGGGTTTGATGTTAAGGTAATGCACATAAATCCGAGAGTTGTTAATAGAGTGAATGCAGTAAATAAAGCATTGGAAGGTAATATAATTATTGATCCTAGATGTGAAGCATTAATAAATGATTTAGAACGAGTGACAAATATACCAAATACGAGGGAAATTAATAAAAAGGAAAACCCTGAACTTACCCACGCATCAGATGCGTTTGGGTACTATGTAAACTGGGAGTTTCCAGTTGCTAAACCTAAATTATGGAGTATAGATAGATGATAATACCAATGTCCGAAATTCTACAAAAACAAAGTCAATTTGATGCACAACAAAAGCAGAAAAGTAAATTTAGAAAAAATAGAGCGATGGCTTTGGATTATTATAATGGTAGAAGTAAACCATACACGGAAAAATTATTCAGCAATAGTATAATAAATAGTATTCCGATTGCAAATATAAACATTACTAAAAGAATTGTGGATAGGATAAGTATGGTGTATATGGTTAATCCTATCAGAGAATATACTAGAATAGATGTAGATGATTTATTTATTAACAAAAACCATAAGCTACAAAGATTAGAACGCTATACTAATTTATTAGATGCTGTATTAATTAAACCAAGCTGGAGAGATGGAGCAATAGAATACGATATAATACACGATTACGAGCCACATTTTGGAGATGATCCAATGAAGCCTATTGCCTTTACTTATCCACTTTCAATAAAATCAGAAGTACTAGATGATACTCCTACTTTATACGCATACTGGGATATGGAAAGTACATATATATATGATGAGAATGGTAAAATACAAGATGATCCAAACAATCCTGATCACACGAATTTTTATGGAATATTACCATTCGTGGAATGTTTTAGAGAAGGTAAACCTGAATATGCTTATTTCGATACTGATCCACTAACAGACATAATAGCAACTAATCATTTATTAAATGTAGCAGAAACTAATAAAATGGCTAATGTACACTTTCAATCATTTGGTTATTTGTTTGCAAATGGAAGTCAAATTGATAAGGAAAAATTAGAAGTAGGGCAAGATAAAATAATGTATCTCGGAGTAGATGGTCAATTAAGTATTGTATCCCCACCAAATAGCATACCAGCACTTACTGAAGCTATTAAAGATTCATACAAGATATTAACGCAGAACTATGGATTACCAACATCATTCGCTGAAGGTACTACTGCTGAATCAGGTGTAGCATTAAGGTTGCGAAATCAGGAGTTAAATGATTCAAGAAAATCTGATATAGTACGCTGGAAGGAAATAGAATATAAATTATTTGATGTAGAAAAAACTATCATACTCCACGAAGAAGGTACTGATGCTGGTGAATTACTTTCAGTAGATTTTAGTGAATCAACTGATGTAATGTCTGCACAAGAACAGCGTGATAAATGGGAGTGGGAACTATCTAAAGGCTTAATAGATGAAGCTGATATATTGATGCAAATGAACCCTGATGGATATGAAACAAGGCAAGAAGCATTAGATTATTTAGCTGAAAGAGGGAATAAGAAACTAACAGAAGAAGAATCAGCAAACCCATTACAAGACCTATTAATTAAACCAGTTTAATGCCTGATATATCGGAAGAACTTGAAAAAATTGCAGATAATTTTTCTGATATAACTGAAAAAGCAACTGATGATGTCGTAAATGGTTTGCATCAAGCTATGAAAGATATGAACCAAGAACAGAGAATGGTGTTTTTGGATTCTGTACCAGTAGATAATTTAATTGAAAATAAAATTACAAGTGCTTTAGTAATATATGAAACTGGTATAAGGAAAAGCCTAGAAGCTACTTTTACAACTGCATCATTATCTGAATCAGCACTAAAAGCCACATTAAACCTAGCAAAGAAAAAAATAAATGATGATGTTATAAGACATTTAAGTAATTCTATTACAGATAAATTAATAGATGGAATAGCTAATGGTAAATTCCCAAATCAAATAATTAAAGATATTCAGCTAGATATGCCTAAACATCAAATAACAACTTTAGTAAACACTACATATAAACAATTCAATAATTCAGTTACAAACCTATTAGCTGAAGATTTACCTGATAATACAAAGTTTGTTTATATAGGTGCTTGGGACGAAAAAACTAGAGATAGATGTAAAGAAAAGATTGCTATGTCACCAGCAACTAAAAAAGAAATATTAGAAAAGTATGGTAATTTAGATAATGAGTTATGGAATTGTAGGCATCAATGGGAAGAAATGAGTGATAAACCTTTTGCTCAAGGATTGGCTAGGGAAGAAGATGTTTCAATATCAGGGGAATAAATGTTAGATAGAAAGTTTTGGAAAGGCATTAGAACTAATATTATAGCTAGATATAGGGAAGCAATCTTTGATTTAGATGGTAAAGGTGCAAAAGCTAGAGATGTATTTGGGAAAAGATATAAACCTTACACTACACAATACAATAAAGCAAAGAAAAAGGGAACTTTATATAGGCAAATGACTACACAAAGGAATAGTAATGCACCAGTATTAACTGGAGATTTAGCAGAGAGTTTCCAATTTATGAAGTTTTTAAAGAATGGATTTGCTTTTGGTACTACTACTGAAGGAGGTAAGGTTAAAGTTTTAGAAAAGGAACGACCTATTACAACAAAAACTAAAGCTATCCCTGATGTTGTTAGTGATTATACAGAAAAACAAGCTAAAAAATATGTTGATAAGAAATTAAAAAAACAATTTAAAGGTTCTAGAACCAAGATAGGTTAGTGGAAAAATAAATAAGTTATTCTGTGTGTTCTACATCACATATATTAAGACAATTAATAACTACTCACAAAAGAGGTAAAAAATGTCAGAAGAAAAGACAATGCAAAGCGATGATAACGCTGTAAACAATCCTTCCACAAAAGGAAGCGAAAATAATGATGTACCATACGATAGATTCCAAGAAGTTAATACACAGAAGAATGATTGGAAGGCACAAGCTGAAAAAGCCAAAGCTAAACTTGCAGAAATAGAAGCTAAAAATGCGAAAACAAGAGAAGCTAAAATGGTTGAAAATGAGGAATATAAAACACTCATAGCTGAAAAAGATGCTACTATTACCAAGCTAACAGAAGTGAAAACTCAATGGGATACATATCAGGAAGAAACAAGAGCCAGTTTAATGGAAAAGCTACCTGAATCTAAAAGAGAATTTGGTGAGGGTATGGAACTGGTTAAACTACAAAAATATGTAGATGCTGAAGTATTGTCAAATCCAGCTAATGCTGGTAAAACAAACTCTGCTAGGCAAGGAGTTAGTCCTGCTGGTGAGTTTGGAGGCTATGATTCCATAGAGGAATTAGCTATGCACAACCCACTAGAAGCTGAAAAATATTTGAAAAAAAATGTTAAGGGTTATAGTTGGGGAAAATTAACATAAATTAATATAAGGGAGTTCAAAGATGGCTCAAAGTAATGTAGTAAGTGATGTAGGTGTAAGTGCTGGTGGTTTAGGTACAGCTGTTGCATCTGCTATCGTTCAATTTAATAAAGGTAATGTATTGGGACCGTTGATTACAATGGAACCTGCTCCAAGTGGAACAAATACAGTAAAGTTTCCAGTATATACAAAGCACGATGTTACTAATGCTGATTATGGTGTTAAGAATAATGCAAGTGGTGCTGAAGAAACTATTGCGAATCTAACAAGTATAGAAACAACTGCTGTAAGTGTTGAAGTAGTAAGACACGCTATTAGAGCAGAAATTTCAGATTTAGCCGCACATGGTAACGCTGATGCACTATTAACTAATGCTGGTATGCAATTAGGTAATGATATTGCAAAAGAGTTTGATGTTATTGGAATGGATTTATTTGATAATTTCAGTAATGGGGTTGGTCATGATGATGCATTGACTTGGAATATCCTAATGGACGCAGTTGCAACACTTGAAGCAAATGATGCTCCAAGACCTTACAATGCAGTATTGCACCCTTTACAAGTATATGGATCATTTGGTATTTCAAATGAGTTCTCTAGTATAGCCGCAGTTAATGGCTCTACTGGTGCATTTGCAGGTTTAGGTGGTGGTGTAATGGAAAATCAGTTTATGGGTGCTGGATTTGTTACTAATATTGCTGGTATTGGAATACATACAAGCACATCTGTATTAGATGGTGCTACTGGAAGAAAAGAATCTGCTATATTCTCAAAAACTGCTATTGGTTGTGGATTTATTGATTTCGGTGGTGGTACTTTTATACAAATGGCTTCCGAAAGAGAAGAAGCATATGCAAAAACAACTTTAGTAGCTAATGGCTATTTTGCTTTTAGTGAACTTGTTGATGTTCATGGTGTTGAAATAGATACAGAAGTATCATAATAAATAAACAAGGCAATGAGGGCGGTTCTATTACTGCCCTCATTATTATAAAATATGAAAAACAAAAAAGATATTGGTAATTTAAATAATGCTTTTGGTGCAAAACTTGATCCTACGAATCAACTGAAACTTGTAAAAGATGATGAAAAAGGTCAAAAAGCATATTACAATGGGAAGCCAATGAAATATTTAGATTATATGGAAGAAATAGGTACTAGAATAAAAGCTGGTAAAGAGGGTAGAAATAAATGCTTACACAGAATAGGTATGTTTGGTGGTGTAAGTTTTGATAAACAGGGCAAAATCATTAGATAAGGAATATAACAAAAATGGCTAAAGATTCAAAAAAAGCAACAGAAAAAAAAGCAACAAAAGAAACTATGTATAAAATTACTAAAAGTAGTGGAAAAGTTATTTTTAGAAAAGAAGTAAGCGATGTTAAAGAAGCACGATTAAAAAGAAAAGGTTGGAAAGTGGAGGCTATTTAAATGGCTATTAAAGCAAAAGTTTTTAGACATACTTCTGATCAGGCTTGTAATATTGATAATGATAGTGCTGGTTTAGCTAAAGATATTGAAGATTATATAACTGCAACAGATGGAGATGCGGCACTTGATGCTACAACAAACTTAAATGTTACGAGTTGGAGTGTAGGGCATAACATCTTTACACTTGTAGTTTTAGATGATGGTGCTTAATGCCTAAATTCGGTAGAACATCAAGGGAAAGGCTAGAAACTTGTGATCATAGATTACAAGCAATAGCTAATGAGGTTGTAAAAGTATTTGATTGTACTGTTGTGTGTGGACATCGGAATAAAGAGGATCAAGATAAAGCAGTAGCATCAGGACATTCTAAAGCAACTTTCCCTAAAGGTAGGCATAACGCCTATCCCTCCCTTGCCCTCGATATAGTACCGTACCCAGTAAATTGGAATAATTTGGAGCGATTCTGTTTGTTTGCTGGGTACTTCCTCGCAGTAGGGAAAAAGCTATATCCTGATGTTGAGATAATATGGGGTAGAGATTGGGGGAAGGATTGGTATGAGAGTGATAAGAATAAGACAACATTTAAAGATTATCCACATTTCGAGATACGAGATTAATGAATGGAGTTTCACTCATTAGTATCAGAGTTAGGTGTTCCAATAGCTACATCTCTAGCTATGATGTGGGGTTGTTTTTATTTGATAAAGTATATAACTGGCAATCTAACAGAAATGTTACTAACTAGATTTGATGAACTTCGTGCTATTATTATTAAACTTATTGACAAACAGAAAGAGATGGAAATAAAACTTTCCGAATGGTCATCTAATACAGATACGCTAGTAAGGTTTATAATGGACGCACAAGAACGAGAGAAGGAAAGAATTTTAAGAGATTATAAAAAAAAGAATGGTACAAAATAGATGCAAGAAATAATGTTAATGGTTGAAAAGCACGGATTAGCAGTAGTTGGATTGCTAGGAGTATCTTATGCACTATATAAAGCTATTATGTATATGTTGGTACAGAAGGCAAAAGTTTTTGAGGAATCACACGCTGAATTGAAAAGATTAGTAAAAGATGATTTAGAAAGATTAGATAGGATAGAAACTAAACTAACTGATCATGTAGGGGATCAAAAAGTATTTAGAGAATTAATAACACAACTATTAAAGGATAAGAAATGAAAAAATTGACATCATTTTTAAAAGGGTTTGCTATTGACTATGTAATTAGTTATATGAAAGACAACAAACCTTTACTGATAGAAAAAGCAAATAAGAAGCTAGATTTGCCGATTTTGACAGAAAATCAGGAAGCTAAATTACTAGAAGCAGTTTTTGATGCTAGTATAACAATGGTGGAAGGTATTAGAGAATGATAGCTGGATTAGCCGCAAAATTACTTAAACTTTTATTGCCTAAAGTTACTGATCATATAATGAAAGTATTTAAGCTGGACAAGGTATTAAGCTATGTAGAGCAAGATAATGAACTTGATATAAAAGTAAAACAATTAGAAAAAAGAATTAAGAAGTTAGAATCTTGAAAACATTACAATTAGATAACTCTGTTGGAAATGATTTAAAACCAGTTAAGGATCAAAGTGGTTTATTGACTGCATTAGAAGTATCTAATACTGATGTAAGAACAAAAGATTTAGAAGTATCAGGCGATTTAAATGTAAGTGGTACTATAAAAGGATTTGATTATAGTAATATAGCAGGTCAAATAATAGGATATACAAGATTGCAAGGGGATTTGGCTAATCAAAACTCTTTTGAGATACAAAACTCTTTGACAGTTGAAGATGATACACATCTAATACAATTCAGAACTCCACCAAGTGGATATGTAGAGATAGAAGCAACATTTTTTATTGATGTGGGCAGTACAGATACAAATTTAGATATAGCACTATCTTCTGCAAATGCAACAGATGGATATACTTCAGTAAGTGCTGAACTTGAATATGATTCAGGTTCATATTTTTCTGATGATGAATTAGATGATTCATTATTAACTGTGAAATGGGTATTAAGTCCTTCACATTTAGACGTGGTTGGTGGTACAAATTTCTTTTGGATTGCTTTTGGTACATCAGGAGTAACTAAAACTTGTTATCTAAGATATGGATTGAGAGCAACACACGGAGCAGCCTATCCACCATTTACTATTAAAGCAACTGCATTACCTGATAATATTTATGATGGACAGTAAGGAGTGAAATGAGTTTAACTGGAAAAACAAAGGCAAATACATATAAAGATTTATTACAGATGAATAATTCTAATAATGGAATTGATACATCTATTAGGAATGTAGTTGATGGTGAAGGTACTGTAAGTGCAATATCTATATCAGATGACCAAATGATTATAAGACCAAATAATGATGATACAACAACAGCTATGCTTGTTAGAGATAAAGATGGAAATTCTTTACTAGCAGTAGATTCTTCAAATGATTTAGTAAAAGCTGGTATTGGTCAGCATATAGTTAATACGCAAATGAAAGAATTTTTTATGTCATCAAGTTCTTCTAATCCTGATACTGCTGATACTTGGACTGCTTTACAAGCTAATCCGTGTGCATTAGTTGCAGATATGGAAATGGGAACTGGTGCTACACCAGCTACAACTTTAACCATAGCATCTACTGCATCAACTACTGTTCAACATCTTTGGTATGTACCTTTAAATATGACTATCGCAAGTTGTAATGTATGGTTTGGAGCAAGTAGTGCTAATGGAGATGTGGTAAAATTTAGTGTTATGAGTTATGCAATAGATTCATCTAATGGATCAACAAGTGGAGATTTGTCAGGTGGTACTGAAGTGTGTGTTTCTCCATCTACTATAACTGGTGCTGGTAGAGAACAATCATATTACCAAGCCTTAACAGTTTCTAGTGCTAATGTTGATGCTGGTAGGGTAATAATGGCGTGTGTATCACAAAATGGTACTAATAGTGATTTGACAATTTCGATGCAACTTATTTATAGTTTAAGGTAAAGGAATAAAATGGCAAAATATGTAAAGAAAAAAGGAAAGAATTTAAATGTATCCTTAAATATAGGATATGGAAATAAAACATTAACTAAATCTATTGGTAAAATATATTCAGAGGAGATAGTGCAGAGGAAAGAAATTAGTTCTGTTGATACAGGTGTGCAAGTAGTAGCATTTAATGATGCATCTTTTCTAGCATCATCACTTAAAGATGCAAAGGCATTACTTATATGTAATGAAGGTGAGGTA
>VTLG01003419.1_pt1 | contig 16294 bp, 21 predicted proteins | sample 4694571 | NCBI WGS metagenome assembly VTLG01 (sample SAMN12604809, study PRJNA352737) | marine metagenome | biome: ENVO:00000447; feature: ENVO:00000209|ENVO:00000569|ENVO:01000036; material: ENVO:00002151; isolation source: viral sequences binned using virsorter ...
TAAAATTTACAGTAACAAACGTGAATCTGAAGGTTTAGGCCCAGGAAAAAAGATATATCGTTTAGAAGCTGAACAAGAACGAGACTTTTTAATTAACGACATATATGACATACATAGTGCTATTCAACTAGATGGTGCAGGTAGCAGATTAAAAAGAGCTATGGGCGTTGCAGGACTAAACATAAGTGAAAAAGGCAAAAGAAGTAACGTACCTCAAAAAATGATTAATGAAATAGCAGGAAAACTTTTGAATGACCCTGATGCTAAAAATAAGTTTACTACTGAGGAGAAAGAGATTTATGCTAGATGGTCTAAAGAAATTCAAGCATCATATGACGCAATGCGTGAAGGAAAAATCCCTGAAGGGTTTCCTGAAAATGATTTTATCAATTTTAGGAATCATATTTCTGCTTTAGCTGAATCTATAAAAATAAGATTTAGATATGATTATAATAAAAAAAGTTCAGATAAAACTGTAGCAGAATCTTTAAAAGAAGTAGATGCTAATATTAATGAAAATATTCAAAGCATTACTAAAAGAGCAAAAGCGATGAAAGTTGCTCCAGAAGTTGCTTTAGATTATTATTTTAATCATTTATTAAGCAGTCTAAGTCCTCAAAAATATAAAAAACAAACTGTTAAAAGAAATATAACTAGGTTGTTTAAAGAAGCTCAGAAATCAAACAATCCTTATGAAGTTCAATATTGGTCGTCTCAATTAAAAAACTTTGAAAAATATTACAATGCTAGTGCTATGCCTCGTTTTATGTGGACATCTAAGGCAATACCTGATAAGGTATTAAATGATTATTTGTCAAATTTTGCTAATACATTTGATTTAATGAATACCACCAGACCAGAGGTAATAAAAGAAGCTGGGCCAGAATTTTTTGTTAGAGATAAAGCAGAGATTAAAACAGGAGAAGCTAAGAATAAAGTAGAAGCAATTCTTGAAAAAGAAGGTGAGATTGATAGATTACTAGATTTAAAAGAAAATGATTTAGGAGAACTTACATTTGAAGCACCAGGGAAAATAGATAAACGCACTAAGGCTTATAAACAGCGTAAAAGTAAAATACCTGAAGATATTAGAAACGAAATACTGCCTAGCATTAGAAGAAGTTTAAGACAATTAGGCGATGGTGCTATCTTAAGAATGGAAGATATGTACCACCAAATGAAGATAGAACAAGGATTTAAAGGTACGACATCTATTCGATTAGCTGAATGGTCTGATTTAAGAAACTTTGATAGGTATTTAAAAGAAATTACAGGTGGCACGGCTCCAAGAGGACGTTTAAAAAAGTTATACAGTTACTTATTTCCTCAAACTGTTGGCAGTAGAATGGCAGGGCAAGATTATGATTTAATGTATAGAATGCAAGTTCCTTACAAAAATTTAGATGGTAAAGCAGGTTTAACGCATATTAAAGTACCTATTTCTACAATGGGTTATTTACAAAAATCAGGAAACGCTTTAAGACAAGTTGAAGATTCTATTAAAAATTTTATGACTGAAAATCTATTTAGTTCAATGAATATTAAAGCTCAAGTAGAATCTCTTCCTGATGGTAAAAACATTTTTTACGACCTATTTGAACTGGCTATTAAAAAACAAAATGTTGACAGAGCCAGTAAGTCAGGAGAAACCCAGTATTACAAAAATGAATGGACAAAAAGCATTACTACTTGGAATAAATATAAAGACCAAACATTTTACGTTACCAAAGATGGTAAAAGAATTCCGTTACTGGGGAGAGAAATTGTAGACACCATTCAAGAACAAATGGGAAATTATTTTAAATATATGTATGAAGGCTGGATAGGTGCTGGAGTAATGAATAAAGGTGTATGGGAACCTATTGATTGGAAAAGAATTGATAGCCACGGCGAATATAAAAAGAAAGGATTGACCTTTCATAAGTTAGTACGCTTTAATCAGTATGGTAGAATGGACATTAATCGTTTAATGGAAGAGATTATTCGTGAAGCATCAAAAGAAGGTAGTGTAAAATTTAGAAATATATTAGGTCGTACAGACAGTCCTGTAGGTGTTGAGCTTATTAATAGACTGCAATATGAAATAGCCTTAGAAGAACACATTTCTAATTTAAAAAATGCAAAAGGTGAAAGGTTGAATATAAAACCTGATAGTATGGAAGCTATGGAAATTAGAGATAGATGGAGAAAAGAATTTATTAAAAAAGATACACCTAACCCTACTCGTTTTAGTAAAGTAGGTCGTGTAGGTCAAGTAGACCCAGAAGGTAAGTTTTATACAGAGTATTGGCCTCAAATGAATCACGATGTAAAAAGATTAAATAGCTGGGTAAAACTTCAACAAAAAAACTTAAGAAGAAGTTTAAATAATTATTTTAATGAGCTACTTCAAGAAGGGCGTGTTATTCCTATAGATGGTTATAAAATAAAAGCCAGGTACATTCCTACTGACAGTGTTATAAATCAAGTATTGGGTAATAATGTAGCAAAAGGTAAAAAGCCTACAATGACTAAGAAAAGAGCCATTGATGAAATAATGATAAAGCAAAAACAAGACCTAGAAGGATTAACTAGGTCAAGAATAGATGAAAATGTTTCAAGCGAATGGGCTATTACTTGGTTAAATGCAAAATTTCAAGAAAGTATGAAAGACTGGGGCAATTTAAAATTTGGTTCAAGACCAGGCACAGGTAGTGCAAGAGGAGAAGAGCCTATGCCTTATTTTAGTTACAACTTTGACGTTATGGAGACATACACAAATCAGTGGGTAAGCTCTTTTTTTAGAAACACACAGTCTATTATTGCAAGAGAGGCAATAAATAGATATGAAAACATTAACGATAAAATTGACCCAGAGGTTAAAAAACCTTGGGTTACTCATATGAGAAAATATGTCGCTGGTTTAATGAATAGACCCAATGTACTACCTTCAAGTGAAGTAGGCTTAACTAAATACCAAGTAGTGCAATACAATCAATACATAGCGAAACATAAAAAGTCTGACGATAAAGAAGTTAAAGATAATATTAGAAAATTTAAGGTAGCGTTACGTGATGATTTTGAAATAAAAAAGAAATACGGATGGACTAAAAACTTTGAGCATAAAATATCAGACCAAAATATAGTAGACTGGTTAGAAATGAAAAGTATGCGCTTAGATAAGTGGAAAATACCAGGTATGGGCAAGGTACTTCGTATGGGTACTGTAGAAAAACCTAAACTTTTTGGTATTGAATTACCTACAACAGAAAAAGCAAGAAGAGATTATTTATTTCAAATTGTAAACAACATTAGTCGTTTTGAAGCTAGGTGGTCATTAATGTCATTATTAGCTCACCCAAAAACAGCATTAGGTAATATCTTAGGTGGTAGTCAAAATACAATTACTAATAGTGGAATGAGAAATTTAACAAGAGCTTATGATACTAAATGGCTTTTAACAAATGTATTTGCTGGTGCTAGATTAAAAGATGGAACACCTATTACAGACAGAGTAACGATTGATAGATGGATAAATGAAAAAGGTGCGTTAGAATCTTTCTATGTTAATGAAGCTATGTTAGACAAAAGTTTTGACACATCAAAAACATTTGATTTTTTAGGTGAAGCTTTTAGAAAAATAAACAAAGACCCTTATCTTAGAGATAAAAGTTTAAGAGAAATTGAAAAAAAGCACGGAGTATTTGGTTCTATAGTTGAAACAGGTGGTTATTTTATGAGAACATCTGAAAGACATTTACGCTCCAGGGCTTTTTTAGCTCATTATTTACACGCCAGAGAAAACTTAGGTATGATAATACCTGATTTAGCTTTTGATAATCCTTACCTAATAAAGATGGCGTTAAAAGGAGTAGAATCATCACAGTTTTTATATCATAATGTTTCAAGACCATTATTTGCAAGTTCATCAATGGGTAAGGTATTAACAAGGTTTCAACCTTTTGCTTGGAATTCAATACGTTTTAGAAGAAAAACATATCAGCTGGCAAAAAGGTATGGGTATAAAGACCAAAGAAGTATGGATAGACTACAAAGAATGCTTACACAAGATTTATTACTTATGGGTTTATCTAACATATTTGTCTCTTCGTTATTTGACAGCATATTGCCACCACCTTTATCTTATTTACAAGACACAGCTGACTGGCTTTATGGAGATGAAAGAGAGCGTGAAAGAGCGTTTTTTAGTGCTTACCCTCATCCAGCATTAGCACCATTGCAGGTAATAACTGCACCTATACACAGAGTCTACCTACCTGCAATAACAGCTATGATAAATGACGACTGGTCTAAATACACAGATTACTACCTTTGGACTTTAGCACCATTTGGAAGAGTAGCTAAAAGTGTAGCTATGACATATGAAAGACCTGAAATGTTTCCTGAGTTTATGTTTGGAATACCAATTCATGCTCTAGGTAAAAAGATACGAGAAGAATAATGGAAAAACAATTTTTAGAATACTTAGGTAAAAAGTTGGGTTTAACAGACTTAGTTAACCCAAAACCACCTAAACCCAGTAAATATACTAAATACGGAAAGGTAATACCTGAAAGGGAATTATATAAATACCAGACTGTAGGCGATAAATTTAATCCTGATACACCTGAATTTCCTAACCCTACCACAGACAGTGGTTTAATACCTTTAATGCTTACAGGAACCCCACAGGATTTAGCAATAGAAACTGTAGCTACAGGTACAGGAGAAGCATTAGGTAGTGGAACAGCAGGAGCTATAGCAGGTCTTACTACAAGTATTCTTACAGGTAGACCTAAGAATATAAAAGCTCAAAATGAAGTTCTTAAATACAATAACAATTATTACGGCGATTATAAACCAAAATCTGGGTACAATGATTACAAAGGTTATCAATACAAAGAACCTAAAAATAAAAAAGCTATTGCTACACTTAAAGGATTACAAGAACCTAATATAGTTGTACCTCAAGAAGGATTACCTCGTTTAAATCCAGATGGAACTGTTACTAGCTTAGATGTTGCTGACGTAGATAATGCCTTATTAGAAAAATATGGAGATGACGCATTAGACTTCTTTAAAGAAGGTCGTACCTATGGAAAATTTGAAGATGGTATGGGTTATATGAGAGGTAAAGAAAACCTTAATCGTATGAAATCTAACCAAGGTGAATTGGCAAAATATTTTGGTAGAATAAAAGCTCAACATATGGATATTGATAGACCAGACCCTAGCCACCCATTTGATATGTTTGTTACTTTAGATAATCTAGGTCAAATGGAAGAAAGTGCAAATAGATGGGTAGCCCAAAATCCTTGGGAAAGAGCTTTAGTTTTTATGTCAACTCCAGGTGGAGGAAGTCTTATAGATGTAGGTAAAGAAGGTGCTAAAAGCATGGGCAGTAGAAAAAGCCTTATTGATTTTATGAATTATGCTAAGTTTCATAACGCTGACCCTGCTTATATGAATTTTACTGTAGATAAGCGTTCTAAAGAGATACACGATTATTGGAAAAATTTACCTAACAAGTTAAAACAAGATAAATCTTTGTTTGACTATATAGCATCTCCCCCTATGGCAAGAAAAGCTGGGAGAAATCCTTGGGTAGCAGGTAATTGGAAATCTTTACATTCTGGCACTAATCCTTTTGGTAAAGAAAATTTTAATGCTTGGGCTAAAGAACCTAAAGGTCTAGGTACTGTACTACCTTTTTATAATGATATAAGACTTACTGCAAAACCTGAACGTATGTTTAACTATATGAAAAATAAAGATTTTACTGCATCAGGCTTAAGTCCAGCTTACACCAGAGAACCATTATTCATTGTAGGCAATGATAATGCTATCAACTTACACGCATTAAATAAGGTGTTAGGGCCTAGAGGTTTAATGGATTATGTAAGACAAGGTAGATATATACAAGGATTAGAAGACCCAAATAACAAAAAATTAGCTAAAGGCTTTACTGACTCTAGTTATTTAAACAGCATAAGTAAAGAATTATCGAACAAGGGTGCTAGTAAAATGAGAGAATTCTTAAAATTAGGCTTGATTGGGCCTGCTGTTTATGATAATATTATGCAAAATGAAGAGCGAGAGTAGGGCAATTTAGAGCATTCACGACTCCTAGCGCCTGCTTTGGGAGCAGGAGACCAGAGGTTCAAATCCTCTTACCCCGACTGACGATAAAACAGTGTTTCTGATTTTGTCCTAGAAGGCGAACTATCAACATAGCTATCAACTTAAAGGGCAAAATCATGGCACTCAAACCAAATTTCTGGGTTGATTTAAAGGGCAATATATTTTATCGTAAACAAATCAACGGAAAAAAAATAATCCTAGCTACTCATACAAAAGACATCAGGGTAGCAAACAAATTACACAAAACACTAGAGTATCAAGCTCTAATGTCTTATTACGAACCTCAATCAAGACCTAAATTCGTAGATTTTAGTAAATTAGTATCAATGTATTTAAGCGATAGAGACGTTTTATCTAAATGGACAAGCAAAACAGAACGAGAATACAGATACTTTTTAAAATATTACCTTAAAAAGGGAATGCCTGATGTGTCAAGAGTTTCCAGGACAACCTATGAGCGTAAAATTAATGCAGTTGTAAACTGGGGAAAACGTATGGGGATTGAAACAGACCAGAAAAAGTTTAAATTAGAACATCAAAAAGGCAGAACTCGGTGTTTTAATGCCAGAGAACTGTCTTTATTGCTTGAAGAAGCTCCTGTTTTTCATAGAAATGGTCAAAAAAATGAAGATTTTCAGCGTTTTTTAAAGTTTGCATACTTTACTGGAGCAAGACGAAGCGAAATAAATAGCCTAAAACCTCATCAAATTGAAATAGCCAGACTTAGGGTCGATGGAAAAAGTGGCGAAAGGTACATAAAATTGAATAGTCAGGCTAGGGCATTACTTATGGAGCAAGAAACTTTATGGGATTATAAACCTAATTATGTTACTCAAACTTTTATTAAGGTTGCTAAAAGACTTGAAATACCTAACGCAAAGTTTCACGATTTGCGTAGAACTTACGGATTAAATCTTATCAAAGGTGGAATGCCTATATTCCAGGTATCTAAATTGTTAGGCCATAGTTCTGTTATAGTAACAGAAAGAAGTTACGCTCCTTTATTAATAGAGGATATTGACGTACCTGATTTTTCGTATTAACACATATTACATTTTTTAATGATGGCAGGTACTCCACCAAATATGGAGTCTCTTAAATAAGTTGGCTTTTTATAGTTCTGGCGAACTAATTGCATATGCCAATATCTTTTACAACTAGGGCATTTATTAGGCTGATAAGCTGATGTTGCAATAGATTGATACATTTCTATCACAATATCAGCACTAATTACCCCATAATCAATCCAATCACTACCCAAGTAGTATTCAATATCCCTTACCCTAGCTTGTGTAGTTCTTCTTTCTTTCCCACTCGCCTTTTTAGACGAGTACATAGAATTTTCCTTATATTAACGCTTTTTAATGGTGTCTATTTTTCTACATAAATGAAGCCACATAAGTGTTATCATTAGCATAGTGAACTCCCAGTAAGGGAAATACTCTACACTAAACACAGCTTCCCAATAGTATCTCATAATCACTCCTATTTTACGAACAAAGGGGGCAGGAGAAGCAAACCCCCAATGTTCTATTTATTTGATTGTTTTGAGGCTACAACGGCGCCAACCACCAAATTTGTTTGTCTTATTCTTATAACCATACAGAAATAGTTCTTATTACTGCAAAAACGTGAATAATGCCTTATGTGTTCAACACTATTCGTTTATTATTAGTTATTGTTAATTTCAAATTTGTGTAGCCTCAAATCTTAGTCACAGTTTCCTGTAGTACAGTTATCAGGGGCATATACTCCGTTGCCCTTATCTTCGTGTGGTTGTTCTTCAACTTCAACCATTTGATTCTCATAAGCTTTTCTCATAGCTCTACCTAGCTCTACTAATTCATAATCGTCTGAGCGTAACAGGTGGTCTGCTACCTTAAAAAACTTATCTATGTGAAATACTGGTTTAACAAATTCAATCTTCATCAAAGAACCTCCCATTCTTATCTCCTTTATTTAATGCCCTACAAACAAACTCGGCATTCTTTTGTAACTTTTCTCTTTTACTTTCATCAAGAGTAGCACTAGGGCCACTCCATAAGTCTCCAATAAACATACGAAAACGCTTACCATCTGTTACATAGTATTCGCTCTCGTTCTTACTTGTTTCGACTTTAAACTTCATTATAAATCCTCATCTTCATTATTAAAATAATTATCTAAAAACGATTCAAACTCTTCTTGTAAAATCCAATGATACTTGTGGTCAAATATCCAGCATATTTTTTTCCAAGATACATTATACTTTTTTGCTAAGTCTTTATTGTATCTTTTAGTCCACCAGTTGCAGAATATTTCTTCATCTTTATCGTCAAATGCACTATCCATCCACGCTAGATAATCTTTAACCTTCAAGGTCATCTCCGTCATACATTAGGTCTTCTATCTGTGTAGTTCCTTCATACAAGATGTTGTATTCATCAGTAATTGGAACAACGTATTCGTCAGTTATCTCACATTTTTCTTTTGCTGTATCTAAGTCATCAAACACAGCAACTCTTGGGTCACTTTTATCCGTTACGTCATCAAATCCATATCCATCACCTTCTGTATGTATCATATATTCATCACGTCCAAGTCTGAAACCACCCATTTTTACATAGTATTTCATATTTATCCTCTAAATTTCTTTATTAAATCGAGGAGAATTTCATATTTCATTAAAACATATGTGTCTCCTCTATCTTCTCTAAATGCAACTATATCAGTATGCTCACATTTTAAAAATGAAGCGATACTTTTTCTTCTTTTAGCCTGGCAAGTTAAGTCATCAATAATACAATCAACTTCATCGTGCATTCCAAGAGAGCGCCCATTACTACCCCACGCTCTTTTAGCTGATAGACCCCACGCTTTGGCGAGGTCTACCAGTTCACGTTCAAAAGCGTTACCTTTACGTTTACTTTTGCTTGGCATTTAACTTTTCAGTAAGGTCTTCTACACAAAGTAAAAGCTCATTATTTGCTGTCTGCAATTTTCTTATTGCTTCATCCATCATTTCAAACCTTAGTCTTGACAAAGCAAATATTCTTCTATCACTTCTTACGTTTTCAAGAATATCATTGCGTAAATTCTGCACATCCAACATATTTGCTGGAGTTTTACTCATTTGTATTTCTACGTCAATTTCTTCTTGACTAGGTGCTACATCTTCTATTTGTTCTTTTTGCATTACCATTTATCCCAACTATGGAGTGTTAAGGAAATTTCACAAGGGCCTACTCCAAGACCTAAGTTGGCATGAATGCCATTAACATCGTGAATTCCTGTTTCTAATGTGAACAGTTTTAAAAGGACAAACCTATATGATTTACCTTTGTCTGTTTTTATCTTTTTTATTTTAAGCATCTATAAATCCTGTCGTATTCGACTGTTGCTCAAACACCATAGTATTTTTATGAAATTTGAACATCATTCTTAAGAAACCTTCATCACGAGCTTTCTCTGAATGAACACTTCTCATCGTTTCATTATTTTCACCATTAATAGCAAATACTTTATCTGCTTTCTGCACTACATTTGTAGTACCCTTCAAACTTGTAATGGTGGAAATACCTTCTCGCATTGCTTCTTTGTTTACGTGATGAACAGCAATAACTATTATTTCTTGACTTTGAGCTATACTTTTTAGTCCATTTATAATAGCGTTCATTTTGCTAATCTCATCGTGTATTCCTTTCACAAAAATCATATCAGTTGTATCAACAACTACTATCTTAGGTTTCATTCTACCTATAGTTTCTGTTAGTTTTCCTAATTCAGGAGCTTCACACAAAACGTGAACGTGTTTAAATGCTTCGTGGTAGTTAGGTTTTTCTCCAACTGCCTTATAGTCATTAATCACTTCTTCTTTTGTTAATGAATGTGTAATCTGACAGAATCGTCTAAAGGTTAGATGGTAGGTATTCTCTAACGATAGGAATAAAGTATTCATATTGGGGAGCCTTGTTATAAGGTTTTGTACCCAAGTTGATTTACCTAGTCCTGTGTTACCAGTTACTACAAGCAATTCACCAGGAAACACCCAGTGGTCTCTAGGAATATCATAAATATCCTTAAAGTTAAATGCCTTATCCGTAAAATCTGTTTTAATAAATTCAGAAAACTTTTCAGACAAGTCTTCAGGATTGGCAATATTTAGATTGTAGTCTTTGTGTTTAAAGTATATACAGTTTGGTTTACAGTGTTTAGCCATAATTACATCCATACAGCTATACTCGTAACCTTGCTCAAATACTTTATCGGCAGTAGCTAGAGCTTCATTCCCCATTCCTGACCATTCAGTTAAAGCCATTTGAACAATACGCTTGGGAATACCAGAACGTCTCATCCAAGAGCCTACACGCATCATTGTTTCATTGCGTTCACCACGAATAGGGGGATTACCTAAAACAGTTTGCATACAGGTTACAACAGAATTAGGGTCTATTCTAAACTCTGTTCTAACTGTACTTGAACCATTAGACAAATTAAGCTTTGGGTATTTAATGTATTCACTTAAATAAGGTGTAACATCTTCCCATTCAGTTTTACCAGGACGTCCTACTCTATTTTTACTATCAAGTAAAATTGTGTCCATTGTGCTTTCATTAAAGCCTTTCAAACTGTATGGAATTTTAAAGTTATCTTTCTTATTATTGTAACTATACCCAGCTCTAATTAGCCTAGCTCCATCATATATAGCATCACATTCAGGGAATATAGACGTTAATGTTTCTCTAACAATACTAGGTAAGGTAGTAGAAGGAGCAAACCCAAAAATGTTTGGCATTTCTATATGAAATCCAGTACCAGAGTACCAAATAACAATATGCTCTGGTTTAACACCTAAGTCTCCTACCATATCAGTATTTATTAAATAGTGAACTGCATCATAGAGTTGAAGGTCAGTTAAACCTTTTCTATCATAATCTAAGATAATGTTTCCTACGTAATAAACTCCGTTATAACCTTGTATAGAACCTACAGCTTTAATATGTTGGTCTAATTGTTCATCGAATTGATACCAACTGTGGTACGTTTCTGTTTTTTCTTTTTTATCAAATATGAAACTCTTGATATTAGATGCTTCAGTAACTTGACTTCTGTTTGAAACGTGACCAGTTGCTATCTCAACCATACGGATGTCACTATTCATCAGTAACTATCCAACCTTTTCTACCATTAGGCAGTAAAACAGTTTTGAATCTTAATCCGTGTTTATATAACTTTGAATTTTTTATATCAGTTGTGTATTCATTTCTCATAGCTCTCCATAACCTATTTAAAGTATCAGGTTGAACTGTTTTGTTGTAGACATTCTTAAAGAACGCTACAGCATTAGACTGAATATCATAACTAGCAAAAGGTAAATCACCTCTCATTTTAAAATAGTCAAGGAGCAAAGACTCATTGCTCTGCTCCTTAACGCTTTTAGCTTGAAAGACTTTAGAAAAAGGAAAAGCCATTAAATAGGTAGCTCAACTTCTTCTTTTTCTTCTTCTTCTTTAGGCATTTCATTCCAGAAAGAATTCAATTTCTTATTGGACGCTTGATGCTTATAAGAATTTGGCGGCGATGACATTGATTCCCACTTTTCAAGTAAATAATCTTTACCACCATCTTCTTTCCCAAAGAAGAACCAAGTTTCCCTGGCATATTTACCATTAGATTCATATTGCAGTATATACAGCTTACGACCTATTAAGTCTCTAAGGGTTTCTTCTGATAAATGTCCTTTATCATCTAATAAACCTTTCTTAGTTGTTATACCTGCACTTTGTAAAAATCCAGCTATTTTCCAAGAACCATTTTTAACATCATTTTTAGCACTACCCCAATCAGTAGCCTTACCTTGTTGTTTTAAATGATTGCCACTTAGAAAGAATTTCTTTATATAAGTTGTTCTTTCATCTTTAACTGTTACAAAGATTGACGTATCTGTATATTTTGATTTACTATTTTCAACAGATTCAATAGTAACCAAGTCTACAAATACACCTTTAGGAAAATTTGTTTTTCCTTCATTTGAATTTGATTCACTCAAACTAAACGACATCTACTTTCTCCTTCATTTTATTTTGAAAAGCTTCCAGTTCTAAGTTTGTCCTAGAAACTTGGAGCCATTTAATACAGCTATCTTTTGTTTTACCATCTTTCATCTTATTAACTTCAGCTAATACCTTATTAACTTTAGTTTTTGTAGCTGGTTTATTTTGTCTTACACCTTCTTTTATATCAACTATTATTACATTAGCACTTTCTTCAGTTAGTCCTTCCCAATTAGCTTTTTTCAAAGATTCTAACCTAGCTTTATCATTTTTAGTTATTGTAGGTTGTCTTCTTAAATCATCTAACTTTATTGTTTGGTCAACTGTTACCATTCCTTTCTTAGGACGAACATTTGTGCCTAACAATACTTCTGGGCGATAACTTTCAATTTGCTTAATGTCTTCACCTGTCCATAAGGCAATACCAAACCCTGTTAAGGTTGATACACCTTTTGCAACAGCTCTCCTGAAAGTATTTTCCATTTGAGCTGAATCAGGATTAGAAATAGCTTGGTTTCTATTATCACGTACAGCTAAATACTCATCGTGATAGGTAGATTCACCTAAATTTTCACCGATATGTATTCTTACGTGAACGACAGCAGTTCCATCAGGTTGCATTATTCCACTATAAGGTTTATTATCGTATGTATATGTCACCCATTCGTAACGAGCTGTAGGATAAATTTCTTTTAACTTATCCCAGCATACAGACCAGGAGAGGTAATCTGCTTTGAAATTACCTCCACCTATTGTTTCTACGAATGGAGTAAAATTAGCTTGTCTAAGCTGATAAGGATGTTCGGCTTTAGCCTTTGCCATCTATGATACTCCTATGTATGTTGGTTTTTGATTATTAGCGATTTGTACTGCTATGTTATAAGCACGTTTTTTATCAATACCAGATTGACCAAATTGAGTAGACTTTACCCAATCTGATTGGTGCTTTTTATGATGGTCGTGATACTCTGTAACTGCGTTGTACGCATCCCAAAGCGTCTTACCATTATTACCTTTCCCATTGTAAAACAGGTCAGTAATTTTATCGTAAACTGGCTTAGTTTTATTTCTAGTCCATATTCCCAATTCAGGAACGCTTTCTCTGTGTCTATTCTTTAACACAGGCATTACAGACTCTATGTATAGATTTAACATATCAGGTGTCATATCAACATCTGTAAACCTATTCATTTTGTCTATGGCTTCTTTTACATTACCATTACGTTCTTCTAGTTTTTGTGTTAACTCTTTTACTCTTTGAGTGATACTAGAAGTATGTCTTAGTTTGTATTCAGCAGTTGCTTTATTGCTTAAAGAGGCGTTTAAGGTGTTTTGACAAACAACTCTTATTTTAACATCTCTCATACAATTACCTGAACTACCATCATGTGAGTTATATAACATCACATAATCATCTATCTTATCGTCTCCAACAAGATAATTTTCAGGTGTCTTTGCTAATATCCAAACTTTTTTACCTTCATCTATACTACCTGCTGTTTCTAGTTTAAAACCATAGTCTAATAACACTTCAAATGGTTCAAAAGCTTCATTGTTCTGCAAAATAGTATATTTTTTACCTACATTTCCAAGTATCTGTCCATCTTCTCTAACAGTTACAAAATGTCCAGTTTCTTTATTAATTTGATTAACTTCAAAGTAAGTAGGTATTTTATTTACGCTCCAGTTTAATCCTGATTGTACTAGAGCTTCTTTTATCGTAGGTGGTTCATTTAAAGGTTTCCCTAAACCATGCCAGGGAGTTTCACCTACATAAAACATTGACTCAATAGCGTGCATTGTTTTATTCCTTATCTTCTAATATATAGTAGGTTAGCACTAACAACATAGTGAATAACGCTACTATAAACGTGTGACTCATTATCTGTCCTCTGGTAGGTCAGATTCTTTTTTACTATCAGCTTCAGCTTTCATACTCATAGCTAAAAGAAGATAGTTTATTATATCACATACTCTGCTTTCTATAGATTCATTAGAGTACGTAGTTCCTGTTTTGAAATACGAATGTAGGCTTTCTAAATGTTTATTTAGATACACTGACAATACCTGCATTGGTTTTAAACCTAGCTTTTCAGCTATCAGTTTAAAATTAGTGTGGACGTCAATGTGTTGATTGCCGTTGCAATATTCAACTCGTTTTTCATCTGATAAATGTAGAGTTTCGTGTAAAAAATTATCTCTCCATTGTGTATATTGGTCTGAAGTCATGTTATGTCTCCTATCCAGTCTAAAAATGGTAATATAAGCTTAGTTGCCAAGACTTCTACGCCTTTCATTAATAAATAAAATGAAAAACATATTAGAAAAGCATCTACAATATATCCTGTAGTGTCAAATATTATCATTTGGCCTCCTCTATTCGTTTTTTTAGTTCTTTTTCATATTTCATAGTCGCTACGACAGCGTTTTTTATTGCTTCCCTGTCAAGTGTATCACTTACTTCAGGGCTTGTTCTTACTGCGTAGGTTACAAAATTATCTATTGCCACAAACATATCTGTCCAGATTTCTCTGAGTTCTTCGAGAGTCACTTAACTACCCTTGTTGCAGAATACAAGGAGAGGTTGGTAGGGGATGCTATCCTTGATTACGGAATAACCAACAAGGGCGTTAAGCACTGTCTCATACCTGGGCGTAGAGCCTATTACGGGCATAGTTAATAAGCTCCATATCATACTTAACCTCTGTGTTAAGCATTCTATAAACCTTGGCTGAGTGAGTCGAGTGGGCAATCTTTAGAGCAAGTTTGTTCTCTTTTTTTGCTTTAGTCTTACCGATGTATTTTACTAACTCTCTTTTTGACATCAGTCTTATTTTAGCTATATTGTCAGCATAATATTCAGAGGTGACTAAAGCTCTTTGTTTATCAACAGTTGTGCGCTTTAACTTTTGACTAAGACGAAGCAACTCCTGTTTGGTACTGTTTGATATGCAATGTTCTATTTTCATAGTTCTCCTTACGTTGTAAATTAGGCATACCTTACATAAATGTCAAGTTTGTAAGGTATTATTTGTTAAATATTGTTTGATATACCCAAATAAGTTAAGTTTAGGGGTATTTTTAAATGGGGTCTTTTATGAATGCTACACCGAAAGAAATAATCACTTGGTTAAGAAAAACAACAATTCCTGTTAAAGCAATTAGCACTAAAGCTAATATTAGCAGAAATACCTTACACAGTTGGATTAATGGTGGGCAAACTAGGTCTAAAAACCTTCAGAAGTTGTACGATGCTTTCACTGATGAAATTCTTTTGTTTAAAAACACAAAATTAACCTTAAACAAAGGAGGAGGTTTATCAGTGAGACAAAATATCTCAAATGAGGAGGAAAACAACCAAATTGATGCATCTTATGTTGTTAAGTTGCAAAAAAATGAAATATCAAGATTGGAGCAAGAAAATGCTCAATTAAAAGAAAGTATGTATCCAGTTCAATCTAAGTCTTGGGATTTACTTGAATATGATTTTTATTCAGAAGAGGGAAACTTAGGAAATGGAATTAAACATCTTGCTAAAAGTTTAAACATAGACTACGATGTATTAATGAAAAACTATTTTCAAATTAAAAAATGGCATCCATTTAATGAACATCCAGTTAATGATTTAATTGAAAAAACAAATTTAAAGGAATTGCAAAAGTTATCTTTTGAAATGCCAACGTTATTCAATTCACTTAAAATGGTGGTAGGGGAACATTATTTTCGTCAATTTATTACTTATCGTTACAAAGAAAATATTGTTCACAGCATTTGTTACATAAAAGTTCATTGGTTAGAACATCCACATAGGTGTGAATGTAAAACAACATTTATAAAAGCAATGTCTTAAACTTCGGCAGGGAAGGTCGAGTTTTTACTCTACTGTTCCCTGCTTCAGTTATTATTTAATGGTACTTTTAGTTGGAAAACTAGAATTGTCTTTAACAAGTTTTATTCTGTACATATTAGCTACTTTTTTTAGCAATATTTCAGTATAATACTTTTTATCTGACGACATTTCTAAAGTGTATCCCATTGCCCAAAGATAGTCAATAGCCTCTAAGCATTCTTTTTTAGTTACTTTATTTAGCATCGAGTATAATTTCTCCTTTTATGACGTCTTTTTCATTCCAAGGTTCTTC
>VTLG01005416.1_pt1 | contig 16292 bp, 32 predicted proteins | sample 4694571 | NCBI WGS metagenome assembly VTLG01 (sample SAMN12604809, study PRJNA352737) | marine metagenome | biome: ENVO:00000447; feature: ENVO:00000209|ENVO:00000569|ENVO:01000036; material: ENVO:00002151; isolation source: viral sequences binned using virsorter ...
GTTTTTGATTGTATTTCCAGTCTTTCTTACCCAGTAAACGATCCACCCAATTCTCAGGTGAAGACATCTTCGCTCTATCTCCTGATAACATTAAATGTTTCATAACGTTACCTTCCTCTTCTAAAGACTGATAGTCATGTTCTTTTTGATGTCTTAAAGAACCTTCGTGAAACCCGATTCTGCCGCCGGATGCCATTTTGATTTCTCCTTTTTGCCATTCTTTAAATGGAACAGGTAATCGACCTTTAGCAATTTCTGAAATTCTGTAATTCAACCAGGCCTCATAACTTTTTCCTTCTGCATAACCAATTCTGCCGCCGGATGCCATATCTTCTGGATCAGGTTTAATTGGATCACCAAACTCATCATATTGAATATCTCTTTGAAAGATATGATCGTCAGTGTCTTTTAAAATTCTTTGGGCTTCATCGCCTGATAAATTTTTATATTTGCCTTTTCGACCAATAATTAAATTAGCCTCTTTCATCGCGTCCATCGGTTTCATGGATTTAAGGTTTTTAATGATACCGTCCACGTCTTGTTGGACTCTTGGATTAAAACCTTGAAAAGAATACACCTTTGCTTTTTTATTTAATAATTTGTCTGTAATTCCTTGAAATTCAGGATCTCCCTGACTAATCACTCTTGTTTTTTGTTGTTTTTGCATAGATTCAACTTTATTAACTAATCTTATAATATCTTTTTCACTGCTAATGTATTTAGCCATATCTTCTTCTTTGAGTCCTGCGTTACGCAAAGTAGTCCAAAGTTCTGCTGCTTTATCTTCTGCAGTAATTATATTTGGAATTTGAGTGATGCCTTCTCTTTTAGACATCGCTTTCGCCGCTTCCTTTCTTCCGGCTGATTGAAATAATTTAATTAACCATAGTGGCATTAGTAGTAGGTCCTCTTAGTTCTTATAATTTTTTCATCCTTATAATCTTCTGGGTGGGGGATTAATCCTCCCTGTCTGAATCGCATCACGGCTTGGGTCATACTATCGACCAAGTCGTCATGATCGCCATACGGGAATGCAGCGCATTCCTCGATGACTTCCTGTGCAAACTCTTTGTGAGTGGGCGCCCATATAGTGCCGCTTTCAAATAAAGGGGCAACTGAGTTTACTCTTGTATGCTTATCATTTCCTTTTGAGGGTGTAAAGTTAATAACTGGGATGCCCATATTTCTCAGTTCGTATGTGAGCGGGAGGCCAGAAGCCTTGGCTTCGATGAGAACTGTCTCTGGTTGCCAGTAATCGTATTGTTCTTTAGCCTTTCTCCTCAGTTCAGGAAACTCGTACCTTCCCTTGATGGCATCTACGAGTATAAGATTGGGTGGCTTGTCCTCATCTTTTCTAAAAACACCCCATGTGGTAATCGCACTGTAGTCCGCAGTTTCCTTTTTCATGAACGCAGTATCGTAAGACTGAATGACATGTTCGAGCTTCGGCATAAAATCGTGTTCCCACTTCTTCCACCATTCCCTTTTAATGATCGCTCCCTCCTCAGAGGTAGGATTTTGCATCCATTGTGCATTCCACTTTCCTAACGAGAGTGAGGCTTTAACGGTCTCCAGTTCTCCCAGCTTCCAATATTCTGGCCACACAGGTTTCCCTGAGGGCATGATTGCTGGAAACTCAACGAGTTCCCACTGATCGGCTTTAGCTTCTTTTTGATGTTGCATCAACATTCCTGTCAAATCTTTGACGTTCCACCTCGTCATAACACAAACGATCTGTCCGCCTGGCTGTAAACGTTGTCGAGGACCGGAGGTGTACCACTCGTAAGCTCGCTCTAATGCCGTTAGGTTCAAAGCGTCTTGCTCCGAGTGAGGATCATCGATGATCAAGAGGTCTGCACCACGACCGGTGATGGCTCCTCCGACACCTGCTGCAAAATACTCGCCGCCTTGTGCTGTTTCCCAGCGGCCTGCGGCTTGACTATCCTCTCTTAGCCGTGTCTTAAAGATCTCTTGATACTCGGGGCTATCAATGAGTGTCTTTGCTTTACGACCGAATCTGATGGCTAGCTCTCCGGTGTGAGTCGTCTGTATAATTTTAAGTTTAGGATTACGCCCGATCATCCAAGCAGGCAGCAGGGAGCTAGCGAACTCGGACTTAGTATGTCTTGGTGGCATATTAACAATAAGACGTTTAATCTTACCCTCTGCCATATCATTAAATTTTTTTGCAATAATTTTGTGATGGGACCCCTGAATGAAATCTGGCCACATATGCTTTACAAAGCTTAAGAAATCCTGTTTAATATTCGATTGTTTTTTCTTTTCCCCATACCTTAAATACATCTTATAGAAGTCTCTTCGTACGTCGGGGGGTAATTTTTTTATTTTTTCTAGATCTACGTGCATATATGGGACCCATAATGAATTTATAGGCTAAAACAGTCTAAATCAAGGATTAAAGTCGAAACTATTGGGACCCCTTTTTTTTCAACTATAGATTGATAAATGAATGTTTAAATTACTGGCTGGAAATGGTTCCCACTATTGAAGGGGGAAACCCCCTGCCCGAGCCGAGCGAAGCGAGGCGAGGTGATGCGCCGCCCCGAAGGGGCGACACAACCTGTGATTGATTAGTCTAGTAAGACCATATATTCTTTTGCGAAGTATCTACGAAACCAATCCAAACCTTTACGAACTGTGTTCCATTGTGGCGCTGTACCTGTGCCGTGTTTACTATCATGCATTTCAGCTAAATGATTTGATCCCATTGTTACATCATAAACTGCAACAGCAAATCTAGGCAGTGCGATTGACTCACCACTAAACGGGTTCTTTACTTCCTCCATCTCGAACGGCTGATCACTATAATCAGCATCGGGAAATGGAAGCTTGATTGTTTTGTTATTGTATTTGATTTCTTTCATGTTGTTATCTTATTAAATCTTATAAGTGATGTCAAGTGGAGAGCCAACGCGGCGTTAGCCGCGTTGACCATTTAGTTATGGACGAACTAAATTCTCATCATTGTATTGTTGTTCAGTAATTGGTCTGCGCTCGCCAAGTAAATCATTAGCAAAGTAATAATTACTATTGTCATAACCTCGCCAATCTCTCTGCTTATACCATGCGCCACTTGCGTCAGTTCTTTTAGCTTCAGTAGTTCTACCGAAATGATCAATGGCTCGCTTGCCAAATGTATTAAACCAATCATCTCGACATATGTTAGAACAAAACTCACCATTATAAAAATATCCATTCTTGCGAGTTTCATAATGCTTATCGCCTTTATGTCCTCTTATTCTATCTTTTGTTTTATAAGTATGGCACATTGTGCCTTGGCAATATTTCATATTGACCTTGTAACATCTGGCATCATCAACATAAACTTAATCAAAAAAAATGCGAACATTGTTAAGCCTAGCCAAGTGCTCAAATTAATTGCAATGATTAAACCTAAAAATGCGCCAGCAAAATGTAGCGCAAAATAAAATGCGTAAAAAATTGCTTTCATTGTATTGTCCTTTCTTTCATTGTTGTTGTGTAGTCCTCAAACTCTTTACTGTCTTTAACAATATCTAAAAGCTTTTCGAAAGTCAATAAACTCATAACCCACATTATTTCTTTCTCACTTAAATGTTTTGAAAGTGTGTTTATTCTTTCAACTGCCTTATTAATATTAGGCGAACACTCATTGAGGTATGCAACAGCCGAAAGTATTTTCGGCTGTAGATATTCTGGCAACGCTTTTATTTCTTTCCAATCTTTCATTGACGCACCTCTAATATTTCCCATGATTTAGATGCACATCTAATTCCATTTGCATCAACATCAAAGTATCTGATGTATGGATAACCATGTTTTTTATGCGTTCCATAAAAACAGTCTTTTGTCCATTTTGCACTTCTTGTAATTGTCTTATTATGTTTTTGAGCAAAATATTTAATTGTGAAATAAACATCTATGTCAAACTTCTGATTAAAATGGGATTTCATCATTCACCTCTTTTGCTTTCTTGATTTTTGCTAATCTTTCATTTGCGATATTTATTTTGATTAGTGTTTCATTTTGAAGTTTATAAAGTACAGATAATTCTGTTAAAACTTCTAAATGGTCGTGTTGATCATATTTGTCCATATTATTTATACCTTTCATTAATTGTTTATATCTGGGATATTAACATATTTATCCCAGATATGTCAAGTCTTATTTTTGTGCTTGATCGTATTTCATTCTTGCTAGTATTTTTTGTTCTCTTGTTTGTGTCTTGTTTTTGAGTGTAGCCAAATGATTTAATATATCTTGATTTGATACCACGATACCTTTTGAAGTAGTCGCAAGAATATCAGTTTCAGATATTGTCAAACCCATTTTCTTAGCCATGTCGATTGATTGTTCTAAATAGACATGATCTCTTAATCCTGCTTTTAAAACTTTGCATTGTTCTAAAACAGTTTCAATCCATTTAGTATGTGCCATGATTAGTTTTTGTTTTGCAACTTGCCAAAACATCAACACATCAAACTCCTCAACATTGCAATTAAGTTGTCTATCACGACAATATTCTCGACCAATTAAATCAAGTTGATAATCATCATTCCACTCACGTGCATAAAGAGTTCGATTGTCACTACCCCCATATAAACCAAGTTCACGTTCATTGGCATGATCGACTGCTGTCCAATGAGGATTAGAGTGATTTTCTTCACCACTACCATTTCCCCATTTTTGTTCAATGTTAATATCTGGGTTACATTTTTCCCCTTTATTAACTTTGCCTTTTAACTCATCACGAAAATAAGCATAAGCAAAATCATTTGTTCTGCTATTTTCATTTCCATTTATATTTCCGTCTAAACGAAAATCAAAATGTTTAGTGATGTACTTGTCCTCATCTTCTTTTGCTTTTGCGTTTTGCATATACCCAAAATGGAAGCAACTATCTTTTGCAATAGTATCTACATTTTCAAACTTGTTTTGTAGATGATACGCCATTTTAACATCTTCATTCGTATAATGTCGTCTAACTATTTGTTCAGCAACTTTCCACGTTTTATCTTGCAAAGGTTTCATAATTTCCCTCGCCTGAAGATATGCCTCACGTTCTTGCGTGTTCTCTTGTTCTAAATAAGGTCTCATAAAAACATTTAATATCTTGTTTCTATGCCCTTGATTATTTCGTACTCTAGCCATTGTGTCCTTTCTGTTAAGTTAAAAATAAAGTTATAAACTACTTGACTTCAATAGTCAATGGGATTATATAAGATATATGATTTATACAGAATGTTTAATATGTCATTGTAACCCAAAACCTGATGAATGGTCAGGGCAAGTAATAGGAGTTTGCTTTGATTGTGGATAGTATTTGGTTATATCCGATTTTATTTATTTGTGGAGTTATAGTACTATATCTCTACACTTAGCCAATCGGCGCGCAACTATTATTTTTCTTCACAGACCTATAATTTAGCGCGCCCTTGAGCTCAGATCCAACAACCGAAGTGCACCGGTGGTAAGGATCAAGAGTATTATGATCTAGAACGCTATGTTGGATCTGGGGTCAAGCTGTGGCAAAGTAGGACGTAAAGCCCACGCCAGTTTGGCCACTTTAGAATGATTCTAAATTATGAAAAAATTAAAAAAGAAAAAAGCCTCAAGCTACAAGCTTGACAAAGGACCTGAGATATTATAGGATGGTGTTGATGTCCTCGTTTGGTGCTTTTCCGGACGATAAATTTGCCAAAGCACCATAAGAAAACTTGAGCCCTGATCCTATTACAATAAGCTACTAGTTGAGTAGTAGGATCTGGGGTCAAGTGGGCATCTAACTAATGTTAAATGAGGTCCGAATGATGCAAACAACTATGGGTTGTTTTCCAGTTGTTGTTAATTCGGTCTCACTTGGCCAGAAAAAAATTATGAAAGAAAAAAGCAACAAGCAACAAGCCACAAGCTTCAAGCAACAAAGGACTTGACAGGGCCTGAGCTATGGGATATTATAAGATATGAAACTTTCGGATTTTTTGGACAAGTACCACAGCCGTGCTGACAAAATGCGCATTTTGAAAAAAATGCTCAAGGCTGCTGAAACTAATAAGCGAAAAGCTATTAGTCTCAAAAAAGCTCGGTCCATAATCTTCAATCACAAAGACGGTGATATGAAGATTTAGAGTTTTCGCTCAGGGCGCCGCAAGGCGCCCGGGCAAAATAAAAAAAAGAAAATAAAAGCCTCAAGCTGCAAGCTTGACAAGCCCCAAGCACTGGGATATACTGGGATTGAAAGAAAGAGGAATAATATGTCATTTGATAACACGATTAAATTAGTAAAACTTCAACGAGCTGTTCTGGTTCAGGCCATCCAAACAATTGATGACCATTTTTATGCAATCAAACAGCCTAAAGAAATCCTGGAGCTGCGAGAAGCACTGGACAAGGTCCTAAATCATAGCGACGAGTTAAATGAAGGATCCGACATGGAATTAACAAAGATTAAATTAATATGAAACAATTCAAAATAGAAGTTAGTCACGCATCACCGGGCCAGCTGCAAACTATTGCAGCTGAGCTCAAGATCATGAGCAATGGATGGACCAAATTTGGTCCCCGAATCATGATAAATGGTAAAGAGCTACAAGCGCCAAGCCTCCGGATACCCGGGACAGGCCGCAAGCGCGGGCCGCGAAGCGGCAGGCCGCAAGCCTTGACAAGTAGGATAATATAAGATAAAAGAAAAATGTGGAGGCTGTGATGCTTATAAAAGAGGTTATTTAGTAGGCAGCTATTGAATAGTGAGTTTAACCACGGATAACCCCTCCACCAACAATTATGAAAGATATAAAAAAAATAAAAAGACATATGATCAAATGGTCCCGGACTCATAAAGATCCTGAAATAAGAAATATGAGTTCAGACATTAAAGACCTAAAGCATAAAGACTGGCGTCTTCTAATTAAGTTCGTTGAGGCCTGGCCATGTTAGTTAAAGAAGCCAAAAAAATAACCGGCTCAATGACTCGGACAAAGAAGATGCCGGGCCTGAGCTACTCGCTGCCGGCGTGGGAATGCATCACCGGTAAGAAGCTGCGCAAAGTGAAGGGCTCAGTCTGTGCCGGCTGTTACGCCCTGAAGGGAAATTATACAAGATATCCAGCAATTAAAGCCGCGCAATATTACCGGCTGCAGAGTCTGATGGACCCGCGCTGGACTGAAGCAATGGTGGCTCAAATCAAGAGACAGAAATTTTTTAGATGGCACGATGCAGGAGATATTCAAAGCCCCAAGCATCTCACTAATATATTTGAAGTGTGCAGCAAGACGCCGGCAACCAGACACTGGCTGCCAACGCGCGAAGCGCGCTTCCTGTCCCTGATGGACCCGGACATAGTTCCGCCAAATTTAATTATTAGACTCTCAGGCCATATGGTAGATGGTAAAAACGCGACCTGGTGGCCGTGGACGTCGAGCGTGTCAACGAAGACGAAGAGCTGCCCGGCGAAGGACCAGGGCAACCAATGCCGCAGCTGCAGAGCATGCTGGAACAGGAGCGTGAGCAATGTCACATATCCGAAACACTAGGCCCTACCACGGTGGCGCCAGAAAGCGCCCCGATATCATAGACGAGATTCACGAAGAGTGGGCCAGGGAGAATGGCTACAGGCCCCAAGCTACAAGCCTCAAGCTCCAAGCGAAGAAAGCTGCGAGCCACAAGCTGCAAGCCCCAAGCAGCAAGCTTCAAGCTCCAAGCCGCAAGCGACAAGCTCGTCAATCTTAGATCCCTCATAAAGTTTCACGTCTCTAGAAGCAAGGTGCTTGACCAAGATAAAACTATTCTTAGGATGTAGTTTGTGGAAGGCAATTTGGTGTGGGGAGAAATGAATTTTTCTACCGCGAGTAACCTTTAGCTCAACAGTGAAAAAGTGCCAATTATTATTGTAGCCCAATAGATCAGGAGTACCGAAAGACCCAGTATTTTCAATCCTTGTCCATTTAATTTGTGGTGTAATTCTTTTAAGCTCATGCCAAAATTTTGTCTCAGGTTTCACAACAAATCTGACGTTATAGCAGCAACTTAGGCTTACCCATTCTCCAAGATTCTGTAGTGGAAATTTCTAAGACAATTCTATGGCTTTCTCTAGCTCCAATCACATTATTTTGCAAGAGATAAATTTTTTTAATATCAAAAAATCCATCCGGAGATTTAAACTCACCGTGAGGTACTTTGATTTGAACTCTTGCATCTTTACAGACAGGAGATTTAACAAATTTTTCTATCTGTTTTATGAATTCTTTGCCGTTAATCATAGCTTGAAAATATCAAAGAATAACGGTATAGTCAAATTAGCATGAGAGAATATGATGAGATCGTTAAGGATATTAAGACTGTTCTGGAAGAGAAAGTTGCCCCTAGCGTTGCGGCACATAATGGTGCTATTGGTTTTATTGAATTTGCCATGGATACTGGCGTGGCTACTCTAAAGCTATCAGGTAGTTGCTCAGGTTGTGCTATGTCCAAGATAACTTTACAGCGTGGAGTGGAGAATACATTAAAACATTATGTTCCTGAAGTTACATCAATTGTAGGTCAAGATGATGAAGAAGCGGAAGGCCAGGGCTATGAGCCTTACTTTCCTAAAGATAAACAGCCGGACTGGGAGAAATTAGTAAGGAAGGATTAATCATGGGTGACATAAAAAGATTGACAGAAATGCAAAAGAAATTTGCACATGAACTCGTAAGTAATGAAGGCCGGAAGTATGCTTATCAGTGTGCCATAGACGCTGGGTATTCTAAAGATAGATCAAGACAAACAGCCTACGAACTATGCAATCCAAAACATCATCCTCTAGTAGTCAAATACATAGGAGAAATACGAGAAGAATATCAAAAGAAATATGCTGTAACATTTGAACGTCACATATCAGAACTAGGTAAGATTAGACAGGAAGCCTTGAAGAAGGGAGCATGGTCAGCAGCCGTCAATGCTGAGGTAGCAAGAGGCAAGGCAGCAGGACTTTACATAGAACAAAAGATTATACGTACAGGTAAGCTAGATGATCTATCTGAAGATGAACTAGAAAAACGAATGGCTGAAATTATAGATCAGTACTCACCACTACTAGAAGGTAAGGTAGAAGTCGCAGACGTTAAAAAGAAACAAAAACAATTAAGACTTAAGGGTGGAACACAATTGAAAAGTAATAAGCCACAACAAAAAGACTTACGACCGCTAAATAAACTAAATACTTCTGATAAGGAGGTAGCATCTAACGAGGAATCACACTTAAAAGATAAAGAGTCAAAAGAAAACCAATCAGACAAAACAGATAATATAAAAACTTCTCACTCATCTAATTCAACTTCTTCATCTTCTTCACGCAAGACAAAGGAATAATAGTCCTCTCCCCGAAAACGATACCCTCTTCATCTTTATCGTAACTTGCGAAGATCTTAATTACACATTCATTCTTCTCGTATAACCAACCTTCACTTACCGGTGTAGCCAATTTCATTCTACTGAATTCTTTATCTGTAGCCCAACCAGAATCTGATGCAATATCAAACCATTCAATCCGATACTTTGAATACGGGATATGATTTTTTTGTATACTTGCTACTCTTAGTTTTCTTTTCGGTTTTTTTCTTTTCATCCTTATTCTTCCTACCATAATAATAGTCTGGATTGTGAATTCTGTTAAACATATCAAAGAAATTTTCCTTGGTCATCAGTTTTAATAACAGACCCTATATGTTTTTTAAAATATTTTTTAGTATTTTTGTCAGAATCGTATGAATTAAAGCCCCTATGCTCAATAATCATTGGTATTACTTGCTTATTTCACATAGGATAACATATCATTAAATAACCATTGGTATTGCTTACTGATCACCAATCACCAGATCACCTCTATTCTGTATCACTGATTCGATAAATTAATATTTTCAAAAACATATAGGGAGGTGATCAACCGCATAAAACCTCACTTTTTAATTTTGTCCTTGCCGCCTGTCACCTGACTCCTGACACTTGTTGCCTTATTCCTGCCACAATGTTGCCTTTATCTGGACATATTGTAGTATTGATCAACTCTTCGCAGAAACTCGTGTTGGTATCTGGTAAACTCTCTTCCTTTCACTTGAAATTTTTGAAACTCTCCCTGCGGCGTGCATAGCAGAATGACCCCCTGCGTTATCTGCGTCCCGTACGTTGTATTATGCGCCATGGCATACGCTGCCATCTGTAAGTAGTAGTCCTCGATCCACTCCCTCCTCTTGGGGCGGTTAGACTGCTTGAAATCCACTATAGAATCCTCGTAGTCGTAAGTGCCGACGAGGTCCGTCTGACCTGCATACAGTCCCGGGTAGTGTAGCGTCACCTCAGAGCCCCACACCTCCGATAAATCACCTAAGCCTTCCTTGATGATGACATCAGCCATCGCTTTCGCGGTCTTACCTTCTTCCGTAAGATCGAGATGTCCCTGCCCGAGTATGTACTTCTCAAGATGCCGGTGCATATTCGTACCCCTGCTTGCCGCCTGTTGCTTGACACTTTCCGCCTGCTCACGACCCACTCTCTCTTTCCACTTTCTCAGCGCCTCTCTCTTCTCAGGTGACTGCGTCGCCTGTAGGATCGTCGTCACCGAAGGAAGCGGAATTCCGTAGACATCGTACATTCGCACGCCATCCGTCGTTGAACGGGTACAGGGTGGGTACTTGTAGAGTTTATTCCATTTCATTTCTTCTCGTTCCATTCTTTCAATCTGCTCCACAATTTCTCTTCTATTTCTTTCTGTTTATTGAAGATCTCATCCCACCTCTTTCTATACTTATTCGTTGGGACTCGGCTAATGCCATCCCACTTTCTACCTTTAGGTCTCGATTTGTCAGTCATTTAAAATATTAACTCGATAACGAGGTACAGAGTGATGAATATAAACATCGCTGTCATTTGTACGTCGTACGGGAAGTTTGTCATAATGGTTAATAATTTGTTGTAACTTTCTTCGTTTAACATGAGCGTAGGGTAAAAGCAACTTTGCAAATTTTAAAGCGTCTCGATAGCTACAGCACCATCGATACTGCATCTTCTTTCCCAGTTGTTTAGGACTCGGAGGCTTGTGATGAAAACTTCCGAAGCCTAAGGTCTCATGAAGCCATTTAATCACATCATGATCGGTCATATTCACTTCACAACGAACAACCCAAGTAGGGTTTCTCCTCCCTTTTCTCATTTCCTGATAACGAGATACAGAGCCCTCTCCATCGAAGAGGCCTGCGATATAAGCTAGTTGTGTGGACATTTTCTTTTCTTCCATTCACGATACCCTTTAGCCCACTCTGCCTCCGATAGAGGCTTGACTTTCTTCTTCCAGGCCCACAGATTAATGCGCGCGGAAATAACTTCTATCCATCGATATATTGTTTCCATTTTGTCCTCCTCATAATACGTTGCACCACACCTACAATTTGAAATATGTTCCAGTGTGGTTTCTTCTTTCTTACAATTCCTATATTCTTCGCCAGCTCCTTAATATAAGGCAGTGGTTTCGTTAGTGTCATTAATCCCTCTGTCTACATTCCAACCTTTTTCTCTAAGAACTTTTTTTCTGACTCTCTCTTTAACATAATCAGAATCTCTTCCTGCCATTTCACAGACAAATTTAAAATGAATTCCGTTGTTTGTTAAAAAGTACCTTGCTGCCCGCTTCTCGAGACTCGGTACGTGTGACGAGAATGCATCGTGAACCGCTTGTGACAGGACCGCGATGAAGAGTCTTTTCTCCGGACAATCACTTTCACCTACATAATTACTACTTGCGAACATTTGCTTTCTTTTCTATATCTTCAACAGCGCGCTCAATTCCTTTCGGAGTCATGTATTGAAGTTCTAGGCTATCTACAATATTACCTGACACGGACACTCGAACCGCATCACTCTTATAAGGATAGACCCAATGTTTCAGCCATGCAGGAAACACGAAGATGTCTCCTTCTTCTGGGAAAAAACTATTATTAGTAAGGGAATTCTTTTTATCCGCGTCTCCCATGAAAAAAGATATGGATCCAGGTCCAGCGCTTGCTTTAGTTTTTTGATGCTTCTCACATTCTTCCTTAATCTCTTTGGGAACTTTTAAGTAGATGACGAAGGAGAGTAAGCCGCCATGATTATGAGGCGGATTGAATTCATTAGCTCTTTGAAAATTGCACCATAAGTCGGATATGATATAGGGTATTTTTTGATTATGGCCCAGCCAATTATTTAGAGCATGATTGTAAACCATAAATATTTCATTAAAATGTTTATCATAATTATTTGAATCGAGTTTAACTTCTTTTTCAAGATGACCTGCTAGACGATCACCATAGCTAATAGTACTTTTTTCAGCCTCCTTTAAGAGGAGATTTTTAAATTCATCAGATACTTTAAATTGAATGACGCAAGGGCCCCATCTTAAAGTTCGATACTGTATTTCTTTCTTATCCATTAGTGTAAAATCTTCTTTAAATATTTTTCAGGATTTTCAAAAGGTTCAACTTCAGTGTCCATGACTGTCTTAATCATAGACTTGTAGGCATCCTCATCCAAGTGTGTCTTGTAGAGGCGCATAGCAATCGCCATGTAGGTTGCAGCTACGGCTTGGACTTCGTAGTCACGCATGTACTCTATAGCATCTCCAAAAATTTCCTGATAGATCCACTCTAACTCTTCACTGTCGTGTTTTTTTTTCATAATTCACAAATCTTTCTGTATTTATCGTATGAAGCTGCTCGTTGCTTGCTTCCCGTATCTTTTTTCTTAAGTATTCTTCATGTTTTCTAGCTTTAACTTCATCTCTTTTCGCATAGGCCTTGTCCCATGCTTTTCCTTTCTCACTTTGACGCCAATTTTTTCTAGCCCTTCGCTTACTTTCACAGTCCGCAAAGATAGCCATCAATAATCAGCACGAAGTTTAGCAGCCATTTCGTTAATCTGCTCAGTGAGTTTCTTATTATCTCTTTTTGCTTCGTCAAGTTCTCCAGTGAGTCTTTTGTTTTCTTCAACTAAAAACTTATAGTCGTGGTGCTTCGTATATTGAAGACTACTCACTTGACCTTGTAGCGTTTTGATTAGCTGCTTAGCTTCTGCTAATTCATTACTCATCTTTTCCTCCTCTTTCCTTTATTATCATTTCGTACGCGTGCCTTTTTATACCTTTATCTGTTTGCATAATGGTTAGTATGTCCACACCATTATACACTTTCGCATAAGTATTTTGTGATATAGCAATACTTGATCCGCTTGCAATGAGGGCAAATTCACTGCAACCACTACAGGTTAGCAAGATAGCGCATAGCAAAAATATTTTTCGTATCATTTTGTATCTCTCCCTCGTTATTGCATGCTTCACAGTCAATGACCACCCTTAAATTTGAGGTTTGATCCTTAAAAATCTTCCGGTAGCCATTACCCATGCAGGCAGGACAAATTAATTTATTTATCTTTACCATTAATTAATTTGGTTTGTCCTTTCCATTTTCTTCTTTTTTAGCTTTTTTGATAGGCTTGAATCCTGCTATCATATTAACTAAAGCCGCAACTTCAATGTACGGGCGTTTAGCTAAATATTTTAAAAGTTCTCTTTTTTGTTCTTCAGAAATTTCAAACATTTATCTTTTCCCCCTTCCATTTAGTTTTTTTCTTTTTTTACGAGGGCTCATTTCAACGCCATCAAGATCTTTTTCTGTGATGCCTTGAGCTTTGGCTTCTCGAGTCAAAAGAATGTCAACAACTTTGGAAATAGAAATATCTCCATCTTTTACTAACCTTCCTTTTGATAAAATTCTTGCCTTCTTGTAAGAATTGTGTGGCAAGGATACGTTTTTATATAGACTTGTATCTGTCATGTGTTATACCTCTTTCATGTTGTTTCATAACTATATGGGATAATACATATAATTTACAATACTGTCAATGAAATATTTTTTATTACTATGGGTGTGTTCAGCGATTAATGGATCGTGCTTGGTACCCGCTTTACAAAGTTCTCAAGTTTTTAATAGCCATTACGAGTGCGTCAAAGAAGGCTATGCATCCGCCATGGAAATGGTGGAAGCTATAGGGCAGAATGAAATAGAAAATAATAGACTTTTTGTCGCTTTCAATTGTAAACCAGAGTCTCTTATTTAATCACACATATAACCAATCATAAGTTTACCATCACGGGTAAAATTGCCTTGATCAGGTGCTTCATGATAGGTGGTGTTGACTTCACGCCACGCTTTAGCTATTTCCCCGCAGTTTGACTCGTTTGTTTTGAGCTCGATTCTTTCGACTCCGCTTGTGCTTAGCAAGAGTATAACGACGATGTATTTCATATTGATCTACAGCGGCCTGTATCGCTCGCTTGGTCTCCTTTTGGTTAGTGAATAGGTTTCTTATAGTCATACTGATTATCTCCGTATGTGTTTTCTCTTCCATTCTTAAAGCTTCTAGTGATACATCGTCCCTTTTTATTGATGTAAGTAATCCACCCACTAAACTTAGGATACTTCATTAAAAGCGATTTGAATAGTTTTTTCCATCCCATCGCTTTCATGATTTCAGCTTCACCACTATCTTTGGTGACTGTATATTCGTATCTCATTAATTTGCTACCCTAACCGAATAACCATATTTACGTAACTCTTTTTTTAGGCGTTTAATCATATCATTTTGTTTCTTCTTAAACGCCTTGGTTTCCCAGTATTTCTTTTTCTTCATTTACCCTTCTTTTCAGACAGATATTCTTTATGCTCTTTTATAAAAGATGCATCTTCATCTGTGTATTCAGCATTAATTTGAATACTAGCACCATTTAAACAAACTGGAGTTTCCTTACTTAATTCAGCTGTGAGCATGAATTTAGCTTTTGGTAATATTCCATAATAAATGTTTATATGATCTTTAAAAATGTACAACAGTTGTTCTACATTTTCTAAGGTTAGTTTTTTGGCTAAATCAGCAACTTCCTGATGTTTCATTGTTTCCTCGCAAATCTGAGAAAACCATTGATGTCTCTTTTCATTGCCATACATATACCAGCAAACATATTTCCTTTTATGTTTTTAAAAGCCTTGTCCTTCTTTATTTGATGATCCAAGTCTAACATAAAAGCATGGAACTTAAGTCCATATTTGTTGATTGCTTCTTGAACTTTATCTTTTTTCTTTTTCATATATTTATTTCTTCCTTTCATATTGTATATATAGGTTAATGTGGGATTGGTGTCAACCCCCAAAAACACGTTTTTTGCCTTGGCCCCTGTATTTTTTACGTTTATTGCGTTTATTGGGCCTTTTTGAGTGACGTCCAGGGCGCCTTTTCTTAGGTTTTTTCTTATAACTAGAAACCCCAAATAAAGGCTTCTTTTTACGTGCCATGATCTTCCTCGACTATTTTGTCTTGACCTATTGGTAGATACTTTATGACACCATTAATTTCTTGTTTAACATCCTCTCCACAAGTCATACACTTATAAAGATCGTTGACGATAGATACAAAGCTTGTTGGCATGTCACAATGTGGACATACACCAGGTGTTATCTCTGGTCGAAATTTTATAAATTTTCTTTTAAAGAAGTTGCTCATATTTGGTCTTACCATCTTCTTTGTAAGCACGCAAATATTGTCTTCTATTATTTCCTTCTATGTACGAGCAGTGCACCCAGCCCGAATTCGGATCTTCTTCTTTCCAGTACTCGAGAATCAATTGATCATAGTTCAGGTTAAAGTGAATCCAGTCTGCAAGCTCCTTATTGGAAACTCCAAATATTTCGAAGTCGGCCGCTTCTCCTTTCCAGTACTCGAGAATCAATTGATCATAGTTCAGGTTAAAGTGAATCCAGTCTGCAAGCTCCTTATTGGAAACTCCAAATATTTCGAAGTCGGCCGCTTCTCCTTTTGCATGTTGTGAGGTCGTTTTACTGCCGATGGCAAGACAGAGTTCCGGAGAGCGATATCCGCTGGAAACGCTTACAACACGTTCAAAATGGTCTCGGACAGGCTGTAGGATGTGTGTACAGAGCAATTTAAGGCTCTCCTGATGGTCAGGGCTAGGGGTATTATCAATGCCTTTTCTTTCGGCTGTCTGGCTCTTGGTGAGCTCTAGTAAACTAAAGTTTGTCGTCAGGTTCATCTTTTTTCTCCTGCAATTTATCTAAATCGTCTGTTGTGTATTCTAGCTTTTGTAGGGCCCTTTTCAAGGCCGAATCTTTAGCCTTACAGGCATCGGTCAGTTCATTAACCTGTTCCTTGAGCACTCTGACTTGCTCCTTGTACTCAGTAATAATTTCTTGATAATCTGCTTTAGCCATTATTTT
>VTLG01009902.1_pt1 | contig 16289 bp, 27 predicted proteins | sample 4694571 | NCBI WGS metagenome assembly VTLG01 (sample SAMN12604809, study PRJNA352737) | marine metagenome | biome: ENVO:00000447; feature: ENVO:00000209|ENVO:00000569|ENVO:01000036; material: ENVO:00002151; isolation source: viral sequences binned using virsorter ...
TTTTTCTTGTGTAGGATTAGGATTGTTTTCTAACCAAGCTAAAATATTAATGGCACTCTTCCGAATGTACCCTTTGTATTTAACTATTTTATTATCTTCCATATGGTTTTCCTTATTGGTTATTTATGTACATTAACACATAAATTCTGGTGTGTCAACTAAAGTATATCGTGCAAATCTTTTTTTATCTCCGATATAATAGTTGCGATATGATTGTATGTAGTCATCAGATTTATATTCATCTGGCATACATAGTGGTGGTCGTGTGAATTCTGTTTTCCAAGTATGCCATAGCTTATGTTTACTATGTAATAAATTTGATATCTTAATTGTCTTGTGTACTTTTTTATATCTTACTGTGTACTGATATAATAATTGGTCTAATAATTGTACTGACCAAAAAAAATTATCACCACTATCTCCAACCCAAATAGTCATAGGATGTTTAGGGTATGCAGTTTTATATAAGTCATCATTATCTCCAAACTTTTTACGATATGCAGTTGATAACATCTGTGCAGTTTCTAATATCATTTTAACTACATGCCTATCACAATGATACTCGGCACATATCTTTGGGTTTTTATCCAAATGAAATATGTTCATATCTTTTTTCTTTCTATTATTTTTTGTTCAATTAAATCCATTGCAGTTCTACCAAACCAACCTTGAAGATTCCAAGCTAAACCTGTGTCTACTAAATGTTGCCATGCCTCTATTTGTTTATCTTCATCAGCTTCAATAACACCTTCTGCTATCATTACTGCATCATAATTATTCATCATATTTTTAACTCCAATCTACTAATACCAAATCTAACTTGGTCTTTAGTTATCTTACCCGAATTATAATTGTACTGCAAGTTATCATACAATTTCATTATGTATTCTGGCTCCGTTCCTGCGTGTTCACATATTAATTTAAAGTCTTTGCTATGTATGTTAAACCAATTCTTTGCTTGTGATTGTACGAGTGATTGGTTTTGGTCTGACGCATTACCTAAATTAAATACATCACTAAATGCTTTCTTGATTACTTCTATGTATAATAATTCAGTAGCTGTTTTCTTTTTTGATTCTTGATATGTTTTCATATTATTATCCTATTAGTGCGACAATGTGTCGTATCGTTTTTTCATTAAAAATATGTTATAGTGTCCTGTCGTTGCAGGGGGGTTAATATATATATCATACCTTAAAATCTTCCCCATTGTTATTAGATAACCAAAAATATTTAATTGCACTAAAGGCAACATAAGATTTATATTTATCTAGTATTAGGTTTTCTAATTCTGTACCATGACTTCTTATTTCTGTTCCACTTTTTAAAATTATTTCTGCCCATACATCATACTTATGTCCATACAAATGTACTCTATCAATATCTTGTTTAGTAAATTTAATTGTTTGTTTTGTCATATTAAAAAAGGATAGGGGATTTCTCCCCTAACCATTCCTTTCATTTGTTATGAAGCAAGTCTTGAAGATTGTTGCCATTGCTCGTAAGCAAGTCTAGCTTTAATCTTCTCCTCTTTTGTTTCTTTTGGTTTGCCAATAGATTCAATAGAATCTGCAAGGTCATCAATAGATATAACAATATCCATACCTATCTTATCTGCCAATATCTCTGGAGATATCTGCCAATTAACTTTAGAGTGTTTGGCAAACTTCTCTACTTGAGAGAACTTGGTCATCTGTTTGATTCCTTGTTCAAACCTTTTAACTTTAGCAACAATAGTTTGAATCCACTTTGTGTGTTTCAATACTACATCTGCCTTTGCTTGGTGCATCATATCAAATTTTGCATACTCCAAGTCATTACAAGGGATTGCTCTTGAACGACAACCACCAGTACCTATGATGTGTAGTTGGTACTTACCTTTCCACTCATCATATAAGTTAGTACCACCTTTCCCACCTTGTAGCCAAGCATGATTATCATTTCTACATTGAGCCAGATAAGGATTACTTCTTCTGTTGTAACTATCATTACCATTTTCAGCATTAGTAATATCCGATTCAATATTGCAATCTGGATTTAACCCTACCTTTTTCATATCTTCACGATACATAGCATAGGCAAAGTTTTTACCATGATTACTACTACCATATCTTCGGTAGTTGCCACCATCAAAGCTACCATCTAATTCAAATGAAAAGTGATTTGATTTATCTACTTCATCATTGTAACTATCTAGTACCTTTTTATCTAACACTTTCATAAAGAAACAACTATCCGTGCCTACGGCATTAACAGTATTATATTTTTTCTGAAGTGTTTCTAGTGTAGCAACATCAGCTAATTCAAATCTTCTTTCAACTACATCTTTCATAGTTGCAAAAGCAGAAGTGATAGCTTCAGTTGCTTTCTCTCTTGAGTCAAAGAAATCTTCTTTCTCGTGAGAGTGTTGTATTTCACAATGCCTACGATAATCATTAGTCAATGACTTACGCTTACCAGCATTGAGTCTTATTTCTTTTTGTTCCATGAGTACTCCTTTCGTTATGGATTAAAAGATACTACTAACTAGATGTCAGTAGTATCTATAATATATATTAAATTGATTGATATGTCAACTAGCTAGACCTAATTGTATTGCTAGTTCTTTGGCTTGTGTGTCGTCTATTGTACTCCAAGTTCTATCTTCGGCTATATCTTCTGGTGTTTGTGCTTGTTGTCGTGGTATTGATTGTTTAATTCCTTTAAGTTTGTTTATTAAATAATATCCACCATCGCCATCACTATCTCTCCAATCATAGTAATGCTCAACATACCAAGCGTCATCTAAAGGTAATATTTGTTTGGGTATATACCCAACTGCATTCATACAAGTATCTTTGTGTTCGTTAAACCATTCTTCACGACAACCCATACTGCACCAATGCCCATAATAACCTGCTTTATTAGATTGGTAATACTTTGCACCTTTACTACCACGAATTTGATTTTGATTTTTCTTTTGTGGACAACTTTTATTCTGACACCACTCAGTCATTGATATCTCCTTTCTTCATTAATAATTTAAGATGATTGAATTTTACCTTCTCAAACATAACGATTGTGATTGTATCGTTCAGTTCTAAACGATTGATTTTATAGACTTTTTTACCTACACTAAACCACTTCAATCTAGCAACAGAAATATTTCTTGGTGCTTTTTTATCTAGGTCGTGTGCAAGTATATACTCATCAGCTTTGGTAGTTCGTTCCTTATTCTTACGCTTATACATAGTACCATCAGTTTGTTGCCAAGTTTTTCTATACTTTAAATCAAACTTGCCATACCTATACACATACTTACCAGACTTTTTAAAGTCGTCAGCTTTTTTCATAAAACCTGCACGAAATTTTTTAGCTTTGGTTTGTGTCATCAATGCATAGAGATAGTCAGAAACTTTACCGATTTTTACTTGTGATTGTTTCATATTACTCCTTGTTATTATTGATTTAACTTCGGAAGTATGCACTAGATAGCAATTCGGTGGCAAACAACCCAGACCTCTTTCGCATCTCTTTAACAAGCTAGTTCGCTTACGCACTAGATGAAAGTCATTGAAGATTAGTCTAATCACACACTTCCCCTTGATTGTATAAACAAAAAAGGACAACCACCCTCTCGGTTGATTGCCCTTATATACTATCAAAGTTATTACTCTATGTCAAGGAGTTTATCTTGTTCGTCTATTAGTTCTCGGAGTTTAGTTAGATCGCTATATACTTTTTTATCTTCAGTATATTTTTTAAGATAATCATTTAGTTTCTTATGTATCTTAAGTTGTTTTAATTGAAATGCTCTTTTAAGTTTCATACTCTTTCCATAATATTTTTTCTGGTTTTTTTGGTTTTAAAATATGACATATTGAACCATCACTATCAACAACTTCAATAAAATCTTTTCTATTATAATTATGTTTCCAAGTTCTTTTTATTCTTTTAAATATTCTTTTTTTCCAAGCCATTATATTATAAATAATTTTTTTAGATTCTGTTTCACGCATACCAAAACCACGATCTGGTTTATAGCATACATATTTTTTACCTGTGGATACCCAATGATAATGACTATTCTTATTATATTTTGGTTGATGTTTTTTAATTAATTCACTCTCTAATTCTCTAGCTTTTTTACTATCGTTCATTGGAATAATAGAATAATGTGTAAATTGTTTTTTAATTAATTGATTTCTATAACCTTCTCTACTATTTGTCCATTGGCTATGCTCTCCTAATCTTTTACCTAGATTAAAAGTATATCCAATATATACAATTTCATTTTTATTATATAAAAAATATACACAATATCCTATATGATTATGTTGTTTATATGGTATTAGTTTCATATCTTAATGGGTGCAGTATATTTAAACCATTTTTTAGTTTTATTTTTATTGAGTTTAAATTTTCTTTTAATTATTTTAGATATAAGTTTATATGCTATGAGTATCTCTTTATCTCTTTTCTTCTGTTCTTTTTCTAAATCAAGTTTAGTATATTTTATCTTTGGTTTGTGTTTCATAAACTTTTTCATTTTCTTTTTTTGTTTTTAATTCTTTAAAAAATTTTTCACATTTTTTAACATATGCTTTTGATAAATCTTTGTTATCATATAAAAAATAATTTAATAAATTATTATGTTTGCTTTTAATCATAAGGTCAGTATATAAAAAATCCTGTGTATGCCAATGGCACACACAGGGGTTTTAATTTGGTATCTATGGGGGTTCCATAAATCCTCCTGAAAGTTAGGGATTAGTTTTCATATTTCTCCTTGTTTCCTTTCAGTAACCCTGCTTGGTAGGACTTATTGATTTACCTACAAGCTTTCCCGAAGTGTCCAATCCATTTAAGATTAGTCGGTACTTACAACCAAATTGAGTGTCTTAACACAGTAGTGCCTAACCCTCTCAATCTGTGCATTACAACCACTTAATTGTTGTTCTGCCACAAAGCCAAATAAATTTGCAATATTTATTTGTTGAGTATGTTATTAATATATCAGGTAATTATTATTGTGTCAAGTAAATATAAATAAAAAACCCTGTATATGTCAAGGACACACACAGGGTTATACTTTATTTTAGGGAGATAAAGTTTTATTTAACCATTCATAATTTCATTAAATTTATTTTTATCATAGCTAGTATTGACTAATACACATAGATTTTCATAACCTAGTTTATACTTCTCAACTTTTCTTTCAAGGTCAGCTATTCTATCTTTTTGTAAATTAATGATAGTCTTTAAATCATTAATAGATTCTTGCTTTCCTTTTTCATATGCTCTTGCTTGATTAGCAGTATGAACTTCTTGGTTTATGCGTTCTATATCTTTATCGTGCATAATGTTCTCCTTTTGTTTATTCTTATACTCTATCAAATCTGGTGGGTTGTGTCAAGGTGGGATATTAAAAAAGCCCTACCAGTATTTCTACCGATAGGGCTTATAGATTTTCTTCAATCATTGTACTTTCCTTTTACATTAGAGTTGCGAATATTAATAAAAATATAGTTAGCCAAAATGTAAAAGCTAATGTCATTTGCATAATTATTACCTTTCTTCCTTTCTTTTTTTAATCATACAAATAGCGTACACCTATCAATAGTGTGTGTCAAGTCTTTTCGCTGTTTCTTTTTATGGTTTATCGTGCCAAAATTCGTAGCAATTCTTGGGTTGTTTGGTGGGTTTGGTGGGTTTGTATTATGATTGTAATTAATAATAATACTATTGTTATTTTTATAAAATTAAAGTTCATAGTTTTATATATTCATTTATTAAATAAGCCCATAAAATAACAACAATAATGGCAAGTAATATTAAAGTTATATTAAAGGTTATTATTTTAGTTTTTTTTATGTCCATTTTTTTCAATAGTTTTATATATGTTGTTATTAATTTCAGTATCAGTAAGATTATTATTATTTAATGAATAGACTATAAAATGTTGGTCATTAAAATGAAATAACTCTATTTTACAATATTTATTATTTCTATTTAATATCTTTATTTTATAGCCACGCCATTTTGAAATAATCATTTTTTATTCTTATTTTTATTAAAAGATTTACTTAATTGTTGTTGCTTAAATTCTTTTACTTCTAATTGCCTTAATTTTATTTCAGATATTATAAAAAGAATAAAACCAAAAACTATTAAAGCAATTCCAATATATAAAATTAAATTATAATTAATCATTTTAATAATAATATTTTTAATTGTATTTTGTTTATTAATCTTTTAATTATAAAATACTTAATATAAGTATAATAATATTTAAAAAAATTAAGTTCATTTTGTTTAAAATAAAATAGTATAAGTTCTTTATGTTTAATCATTTTATAACCCTTAGTAGTTGAAGATATAAAAAGTATATATATAAAGTATATATAAATATTATATCTAATTAATATATCTATATTTATATACTACTTATAGTTGTGTGTCAAATATGCAACACTATGGCAATTATGCAACATAAATATACAACTAATAATTGATGTTCTCTAAATGTTCTCATTATTCCCATTTGGGAAAAATAATTTTTTAATTTACTTGACACCATTGGACAATAGTTTATAAGTTTTATTAATGATTAATTTAAAAATAAATATTAAATTTATTGGTTAATCTAAAAAAAGTGTAAATATGAAAACACAAAAAAAAGAAGTATTAGCAACACAAGAAATAAAAAAAGGTCAAGTTGTTAATGCTGAAAATGTTAAGTTTGATACAGCAATAGTTAAAAATGCTGTTGATAAACTTGATACAAAAAAGCTGACTAATATTCTACAATCAGCTTTAAATGTAAGTGAAAATCTTTATAAGTGGTTGCCAAAATTAGCTTATGAAGTAGCCCAAAAAATCAAGGAATATAATGCTAATCTTGATGAAAATAGTATTAAATTAAAAGACCAAAAAAGATTTGATACTTTTAAATCATTAAGACAGTTCTGTTATGGTTTAATTAATTATGACAGAAGTGATAAAAATAAAATAAATAAAGCATTTGAACACTTGGTAGAGCGTGGAATAAAAAGTGGTTTAATGATTGTAAATAATGTAGCTGGTTTGCAAGTTAAAGATGATGAATTGCAAGGTGTTTACAAAGAAGTTAAACCAACAATTCCACAAAAAAACTTCAATAAAAAAATAAAGAAAAAATATATTGATGTTAAAAATACTTCCAATGAGTTAGTTCCAGTAAGTTCAAGTTTGGTTGATGAAATTTGGAATAGAAAATATGGAACATCTGGAAGTGGTGGAACAAAGCCAACGCTTAAAAGTTCAGCTAATAAATTTTATGAAGATATACAAGAAATTTATAATTTAGCTGAAAATAAAAACTATGATAAGTTTTATTCTAAAATGAGCAATGAAACACTTGAAATTATTTTAGATATAAAAGCATTATTAAGTGATGATGTGATACGAAATACTTGGGCTTATTGTGAGAAAAACTTACAAGCCAATGGAAGTATTAAAAAAGCTAATTAATACATCAAGCTAACTAAATTAAAGCCCTGACTAATCCTCAGGGCTTTTTTTTTGTGCCTATTAAAAAATAATTAAATTATATCAAGTGATTTACTAGGGAATATATTAGGCAAAATTTCCCATTACTTCTCCCAATAAAACCCGATAACCACCCAAAGAAAACCTTAAAAAAATTTTTAATTATTCTAGGGATTTTTTTGGGATCACTTATTTTTTTTTTATTCATTGGACAATATTTGTGGGAAAACTTTTAATTTTCGGCAGTTATACTTGATTTCTACTCTAGGGATAGGCAGGGTGCAACGGGGGGGTGTATATGTAGATATATAGCTACACCAGAAAATCTCAGAATTCCCTGTAAACCATATGCTGGGCTATATTTTAGGGAAATTATTCACTAAAATCTCCCGACAATATCCCTAGTATATACCTAGGGGGACTATATGTGTAGCTATATTATAGATATAAAACCCCCCGTGTACCCTATAGGTACATTATACACCTCATTTTCACTTTTGTCAATACATTTCTTATGACAAATTGACGCAGTTTACAAAAATAACTAAAATAATGGTTGACAAAAGTCTAAATCGTGTGTATAATAGAATCAGATGCACTTTAAAAGGACACACGTACACTTCGCATGCACGCATGCCACAGGGGTCATCACTAAATTGCATCATTTATTAGGGAATTCCTAGGATTCCCACTAAATATGGTAAATATAAATACAAAAAACATTCCATTTAAAGAATTAATGGAAATTATAAATGCAAAACATGGATTCTACTATTCTAAAGACTCAAGAAAGAAGCTTAACCGATACACAGGAAAAGTTTCTAGACGCATTGTTCGGGGAAGCAAGAGGCAATCCCAAAAAAGCGGGAGAGTTGGCAGGATATTCAGAGCACTCCTATCCTAAAGTACTACGATCTCTGAAAAATGAGATTGTGTCAAGGGCTGAAAACTATCTTGCATCTCACTCAGCCAAAGCTGCTACTAAAATGGTAGATATGTTAGAAGAGGATGGTACGACTCCTCATGCAAACATTAGAATGGAAGCAGCAAAACAAATCCTTGATAGAATTGGCTTGACAAAGAAAGACCAACTAGATATAAACATGCAAGTTAAGCATGGAATATTTATACTACCAGCAAAAGAAAAACCAGAGGAATCAATTGTTACTCCAGTCGAAGATTAAACGAAGAGCAAGAACAGTACCATTTGGTTATAAGAAAGATGAAACAGGAGAATACCTGTTACCCATTGAATCAGAATTAAAAGCATTAGAAGAAGCAAAGAATTATTTAAAAACATGTTCATTGAGAGAAGTGGCAATATGGCTAACAAGAAAAACAGGAAGGTACATCTCATATGTCGGACTTAACAAAAGAGTTAAACGAGATTCCACCTCCAAAGCCAAAGAAGATAGTCAAGAGAAAAGCCAAACGATCAGCTAAAGAAATTTTAGCAAGAACAAGAAAAAAAGTTGCAAAGGCAGAACAATCTTTACGTTCAGCCAAGGCTCATGCAGAAAATACTAAAAAGAAACTGTTAACCATTAACAAAGCTTTAGATGGTAAAGAGCAACAACTTATAACACAAGACGTAATAGATGAAGCTCCTAAAAGTATACAGGAGCATATTTCTCAGCAGAAGGTTATATTCAAACCTAACGTAGGACCTCAAACAGAATTCCTAGCTGCACCAGAAAGAGAAGTATTCTATGGAGGAGCAAGAGGTGGTGGTAAGTCATATGCAATGTTAATTGACCCACTACGATATTGTCATAAAGAAAACCATAGAGCATTATTACTTAGACGTACAATGCCTGAGTTGAGAGATTTAATTAATCATTCTCAAAGATTATACTCACGAGCATTTCCAGGAGCAAAATGGAGAGAGCAAGAAAAAGAGTGGAGATTCCCGTCAGGAGCAAAGATAGAGTTCGGGTACGCAGAGAACATGACAGACGCTTTACGTTACCAAGGGCAATCTTACACATGGATAGGAATAGACGAACTTCCACAATATCCTTCGCCAGATATATATAATTTTCTAAGATCGTCACTTAGATCAGTTGATCCTGATATACCAGTTTATATGAGAGCTACAGGTAATCCAGGTAATGTGGGATCACAATGGGTTAAAGAAATGTTTGTGGATCCTATAGATCCAAATACAGCTTTTAACGTAGAGATAACTACACCCAAAGGAATGAAGTATATAACCAGAAGGTTTATACCAGCTAAGTTACAAGATAATCCGTACCTTATGCAAACAGATGATTATTTTGCAATGTTATCATCTTTACCAGAAGTACAAAGAAAACAATTTTTAGATGGAAATTGGGATGCGTTTTCAAATGCAGCATTTCCAGAATTTGATAGGGAGATTCATGTTGTTGAACCTTTTGAAGTACCTAAAGGCTGGCAGCGTTTTCGTGCTGCAGATTGGGGCTACTCTTCTCCTGCTTGTGTTCTTTGGTTTGCTATTGATTATGATAATAACTTATGGTTATATCGAGAATTATATACCCAAAAGATTACGGCAGATGTATTTGCACGAAAAGTCTTAGAGCTAGAGCACGGAGAATATATACGCTATGGGGTCTTAGACGCTAGTACATGGGCAAAGAGAGGTGATATAGGCCCAAGTATTGCAGAAACGATGATTCAAACAGGATGTCGTTGGAGACCTTCAGATAGAACTCCTAAAAGTAGAATTAGTGGTAAATTAGAAATCCACAAAAGATTAAAAATAGTTGATGAAAAGAAAAAAGAACCAGGTCTTAGAATCTTTTCTACTTGTAGAAACTTACTAAGAACTTTTCCAACACTTCCATTAGATGATAATAATCCAGAAGATATTAATACACATGTGGAAGATCACGCATATGATGCATTAAGATATGGCTGCATGAGTAGACCAATGCATACAAGTTATGCAAATAGATTTAACAAAACTCCTAGACCACAATTTCAACCAGTAGATAGAATGTTTGGATATTAGGAGTGACTAGAAAGAAAATAAAAAAATTACCAGAAATTAATAAGAAAAATTTTCCATACGATTTAGTAATTATATATTGGGAAGATATAATTAGTAATTCCGAATGGACTTATATTTCAGAAATTAAAAAATCAAAAACTGCAATTTGTAAAAGTGTTGGTTGGTTAGTTGAAAAGAATTCCAAGACAACAGTTATCATGGCAGATTTAGGTTTTGAAGATAATCAAGAAATTAAACAGGGTGGCTCATATACCACCATACCTACTAAAAACATATTGTCAATTAGAAAAATAAAAATATAGGAGCAAACCCCAATGGCAAGATCAAGAAAAAAGAAAACAAGAACTATATCAGATGTTATTGAAGATATCAGAGAGTTACATGAAAAGGAAGAAGATTTATTAATGGAACTTGAAGATCTATCTGAAGAATCTGATATTGAAGAAGGAGATGAATAATGCAAAAAAATTTCGATCCAAAAGCTAAAGTTAAACAAGGTGATTTAGGTTCAGCTGCTGATGGCAAGCAACCAAATAGAGAATCTACTAATATAGATTTTTCTAAAGATGCACCAAGAAAATATGAATCTAAAAATTACTTAGAATCTGAAGAAGGTTCTTTGTACAAAGATGGAGCTTATGTTACTAAATCAGGTAAAGAGCATGTACAAGATTCATTATTTAAATTAGCTGATCAAAAAGATTATTAATAAAAACTAGGAGACACAATGGACATTAACAAAAGATATAAGCATGGTGAACTTGGTTCTGGTGATGTTAAAGCAAAAAATGCAAAATTAGAAATGAACCCTAATGAAAAAATTAAACAGGGTGATTTATCTTCTGCAGCAGACAAACCAGGAAAAAAAGACAAAGTTGACCCATCTATTTTTAGAATGGCTGAACAAAGAGATTACTAGTAGATAAGTAAATGGAAAAGAAACCGTATACTGAGGAAGTCAATCCTTTAGTTGGTTATATAAGACAAAAGTTTCAGCAATCTGAAACTTCTAAATTATATGACGAAAAAAGATGGCTAAAATCTTATAGAAATTATAGAGGTCTATATGGACCTGAAATGACTTTTAGAGCTAACGAAAACTCTAAAGTTTTTGTTAAGATTACTAAAACTAAAGTTTTAGCTTCCTTTGGTCAAATTATAGAAGTATTATTTTCACAAGGAAAATTTCCTTTAGGAATTAGTCCCACAACTGTTCCTGAAAATATAGATGCTTATGCTCATTTAAATCCACAAGCTGGACAAATGAATGGGGAAAAATCTCTTGATGAATTAAAAGCAAGAGATGTAGCTAAAGATATTTATGGTTTTAATAATGATGGTGGATCATTACCTCCAGGTGCAACTGCAACTGATCTACTTAAAAATATAGCACAAGATTATGAAGATTTAGGATTTACTGCAGGAGCTTCACCACAAGGTACTCCACAAATTGAACCTGCAAGACTTGCTGCAGAACAAATGGAAAAACTTCTTCATGATCAATTAGAAGAAAGTAAAGCAATTACAATTTTACGTCATGTATTTTTTGAAATGGTTTTACTTGGTACAGGAATTTTAAAAGGACCATTTACTGATTCTAAAACATATCATAGTTATGATTCAGTAGAGGATGATGAAGGTAATAAAAGTAATATTTATGTTGCTAAAACAAAATCAATACCATCAATTGAGGCAGTATCATGTTGGGATTTTTATCCAGATCCAAATGCAACTAATATTAATGATTGTGAATATGTAATTCAAAGACATTCATATAATAAACAGCAATTAGAAGGTTTAATTGGAAAACCTATGTTTAGAGAAAGTGCTATTAGAGCTTGTCTTGATATGGGTCCTAATTATCAAACTAGAGGTTATGAATCATCTTTATATGATAGAGAAAATGTATCTCAATTATATAAAAATAGATATGAAGTTTTAGAATTTTGGGGATCATTAGATAAAAAATTAGCAGATGAATATGGTATTCCATATGAAACAGACAATGATGTTGTTAATGTTAATGTATGGATTTGTGGTGGTCATATTTTACGAATGGTTGAAAATCCATTTACACCAACTAGATTACCTTATTTAGTATCACCATATGAAATTAATCCATATCAATTTTTTGGAGTAGGTATTCCAGAAAATATGGAAGATTCACAAATGGTTATGAATGGTCATGCAAGAATGGCAATTGATAATTTAGCTTTATCAGGTAATTTAATATTTGATATTGATGAAACTTTATTAGTACCAGGACAAGATATGAAAGTATTTCCTGGAAAAATATTTAGAAGACAAAGTGGTCAACCTGGTCAGGCAATACATGGAGTTAAATTTCCAAATACTGCACATGAGAATTTAATGATGTTTGACAAGTTTAGACAACTTGCAGATGAATCAACAGGTATTCCTTCATACTCACATGGAGCAACAGGAGTACAAACTACAACAAGAACTGCAGCTGGCATGTCTATGCTTATGGGTGCTGCAGCATTAAGTATTAAAACAGTTATTAAGAATATTGATGACTATTTAATAAAACCTCTAGGAGAATCTTTATTTCATTGGAATATGCAATTTAATGATGAGGCTCCACAAATAAAAGGTGATCTGGAAATTAAAGCACAAGGTACATCTTCATTAATGCAAAAAGAAGTAAGATCACAAAGATTGATGACGTTTATGCAAACTGCATCTAATCCTTCTTTAGCACCTTTTGTAAGATGGCATACTTGTTTAAAAGAGATAGCAAAATCTTTAGATATAGATCCAGATCAATTAATCAATGATCCAGAAAAAGCTGCGATCTATGCACACATAATGGGGTTAGCAAATGGAAATCAAAACAATAATACCGCTGCTGGAGGACAAGGTCAAATGGAATCACCTATGTCAGTACCTCCAGGAGCTTCGCCAACAGATAGCACAGGAGCTGGAGGTAGCAACATCGGAACAGGCAATGTTCCGTTGCCAGGGGAAACTGGCTTTAGTGCGACAGCTACTCAATCTCCAAGAATCAATGAAACGCAATAAGGAAAAATTATAAATGGTAGCAAAATTAGTTTTAAATGAAATGGGTAATTATGAGTATGTAGATGATGTTACAACTCCAAAAAAACCTATTATTCCTAGTGTTGATGAGTTTGAAGCTTATGAAGGTACACAACAAAAAAGTGAATTAGTTAGTGCACCATCAATAGGAGAACAAACTCAAAAAGTAATGAGAGAAACACCTGGTCAATTTAAAACTACATTTGATGAAAAGACAGGACAGTTTACAACAAAAGAAACTGCACCAAGTGCAGGCAGAATGGTAGACTATACACCTGGAGAAATAACTCCAGAATCTACAGAACCTACTGCACTTCAAAAAGTTATGACTATGGCTGATCAAAATAGACCAGAGCCAATAGATTATAGTCAAATTATAAGTGATGCGTATAAAGCAACTCAACCAACTTTTAAAGATCAATTAGTATCTACAGCAATAGATGTTGGTGGGAATCTATTAACAAATTATATTACTAAAAAAATGACAGGTGGAGCTGGTGATATTGTAATTAATAATATGACACAACGTGTATTAGGAAATACTATGTCTGGTTCATTAGCAGCAGCACAAAGTGGTTCAATGATGACAGGAGCTTCAATGGTAAATCCATATACTATGGCAGCAGCTGCTTTAATGACTGAACCAGGAAAAAAAGTTGCTAAAAAAGCTGTAAAGACTGTTAAAAAAACAGCTAAAAAAGTTTGGGATTCAGTATCAGATACTGTTGGTACTGTTATTTGTACAGAATTATATAGACAAAAATTAATGTCAAAAGAAGATTATACATTAAGTTGGGATTTTACAATTAATAATTTTAGTAAAACTCATATTAATGGTTATTGGTATTGGGCAGTTCCAATGGTTAAACTTATGAAAAAAAATAAATTAGTTACTAAAATATGGAATCATATAATGTCAAAAAGAACACATGATATTAAATGGAGATTAGGTAAAAGTAAATTTAATTTATTAGGAAGAATATATAGTACATTAATTGAAAATATAAGTTATATTATTGGTAAAATTATTGAAAATAAAAAAACTAAAGAGGTATTAGTATAATGGCAATAGATAGAACAGGTGCAACAATGACAGGCATGATAAATCAAAAACCTAAAATACCACAACCTGCAGATTTAAGTGCTATGAATCAACAACCAGCACAAGATCCGACAACTATGATTCCCCAAACTGGTTCTAGTGAACAATCTAAAATGACTACTACACTTGGGGGTACAAAAAATTTAACTGATGAAGAGATAGATAGTTTAGATGCTGCTATGTCTCCATCTGTTAAAGATGCATTAAGTAAAATCTTTCCAGATTTAGCATCAGCTATTAATCAACTTGGAACAGACGAACCTAATGTAATTTTTCCTTTGTCTATTGTAAAAAGATTTGCAATGCAAAGATATGGTGGAGAAAGTGAAGAAGAAGCTGTGCAAAATTTTATGGCTGATGTAATCAGTCCTGATCTTATGCAAGCTCAGATGGAAAACCAAAACAATGTGCCACCTGAAAATCAACCTACAGAAACAGCTGGGTTAATGCAACCTAATGAATCTGAAGAAATGATTGACAGCCCACAAAATATGGAGACAGCATAGAGCTACCCTTATCCATAAGGCACTCAACCTTAAGAGGAAAAAATAATGGAAAACAAAGAAAAAGAAACAGAAGTTTCTAATGAAAAAGAAACTGAAATTTCTAAACCTAAACTAGTTAAAAAACCAAAAGCAAAACTTTATAGTAAGACACGTGAAGAAACAGACGATGCTGAAACTGAAGCATTTGCCAGAGGTGAATTAGCAAAGTTTAATCGAGAAAAAGCAGAAACAGCAACCGTTCAAAAGGACACTGAAGCATCAGAAGAAATTGCAAGCTCAGATGGTAAAGCTACTCCTTCAACTGAACGCCCTGAAAATGCAGAAGACCGTGTCTTTAAGAAACGTTATGACGATTTGAAAAGACACTATGATTCTACACTCGGAAAGCATAAAGATGAAGTTCGTAATTTAAGAACTCAACTTGAACAATCAACTAAACAGTTTGTTCCACCTAAGTCTAAAGAAGAACTAGAGGCTTGGAGAAAAGAGTATCCTGACGTTTATGATATGGTTGAAACCATAGCTATAACACGAGCAGATACTAGAGCAAAAGAGATGGAGGATAAATACCAAAATCTTCAAGTTCAACAAGAACAAATTGCTAAAGAAAAAGCTGAAGTAGAACTTTTAAAAATGCATCCTGATTTTAATGAACTTCGTTCTAAAGATGATTTTCATGAATGGGCTGCAAAACAAGATCCTGTGATTCAAGATTGGTTGTATGAAAATACAAGTAATGCTTCACTAGCTGCTAGAGCACTTGATCTATATAAAATGGATAAAGGACTTGGTAAGTATAGTAAGAAAGAAGAAAAGGATATTAAAAAAGAAGCTGCTAAAGTTGTTAGTAAAACTAAAAAAGCTGAAGCATCAGATGCTCCTACAAAGAAAATCTGGTCTAACGCTGAAATTAGTAAAATGACTGTTAATGAGTATGCGAAATACGAAGAAGAAATCGATAAAGCTGTAAGAGAAGGTAGAATCCAACCTTAACAATAATAACTATATAATCGGAGACAAACACTATGGCTACTATGGGACTAGCGACTGGTTATCAAAATTTACCTTCGGGAAATTGGGTACCAGCGGTATATAGTCAAAAGGTTCAAAAATTTTT
>VTLG01011644.1_pt1 | contig 16288 bp, 19 predicted proteins | sample 4694571 | NCBI WGS metagenome assembly VTLG01 (sample SAMN12604809, study PRJNA352737) | marine metagenome | biome: ENVO:00000447; feature: ENVO:00000209|ENVO:00000569|ENVO:01000036; material: ENVO:00002151; isolation source: viral sequences binned using virsorter ...
AATGCTTGGTATGCAGCATAATCATTTAATCGTAATCTACCATTTCCACCAGAGTTATAAGCTGCACTTCCTGCACCTGCTATAGTTGTCCAGCTGGATATATCTGAAGTAAACTCACCATTTGTTAATAATTCATTTGGTACTAATCTAAATGTATCCCAGTCTACTTTTCTATAAGCAAGATCACCACTTTGAGGTGAGGCAGAAGATGGTAGGGCATATGTTCTTTGTCCTGCATTAGTAACTTGATATGTAGACTTATATAAATCAGGAATTTCGGATAAGGAACTATATACTTCATGCATAGCTTTTAGCACAAATTTCTTAACAGATGTCTGTATTCCTCTACTACTGGAAAATGTAGAAGAAGTTAACTCTGGTTCATTTAATTCATTTAGTACGTTGTTTACTAATACTAGATATGTTGTTGCCATTATCATTTCCGTTGTCTAATTTTTGTAATATTAAATTTAAACTTTGTTCTATAGAATCCATACGTAATTCTAAATTTTCTATAGATGCTTTATAATCTTCTGCAAGTTTGGGTTTGTATGATTTTTGAGTAGCTGTTAAATCGTATGTAGGCATAATAATTCCTTAATTTACACTGAGGGAGAAAATAATTTCCTCCCCCAATGATTTTTATTTAGTGTTAAGTTACACTGCAGTGTCATGTTGAGTAGATGTATTATTATCATCCTCATCAAGACCTGACACATCACATAGAATAGCAAAAACACGAATTTTACCTGCACTTGAGGCTGCTCCAGCCACTAGCACATCAAGTGTCTCTGCTACTTTACAAGTTAAGACAGGTGCTGCATCTGCAACATCTCTAGGTGCATAAGCTGCTCCTGTTGCATCATAAGCATCAACGAAAGCATCAGGATCAGAAAATCCTGCTGTACTTCCAGTAATACCTACATCAAGAACTACAGAACTTGAACATGCTGTTAGCACTTCTACTCCTGCGTGCAGAATTACAGTTTCTGCTGGAATATCAATACATTGCAGAACATCATTCTGAGCTGCTCCTGCATCACCATTAACTGCTGATACGTCAATTGTGTTTTCTACTAAATAAGGTATCCTTCCATTAGAAGGATGACCTGTTGTGCCACCGACACCGGTTACATTATATGTAGCCATAATCTATTTCCCTTCTAATTTTAAGCATTTGTATAAACCCCACTGAATACACCTTTATATCCAGATCCGGAGCCACGAAGTACCTTACGACCAAAAACGTGTAGTCCACGAACTATGTCTGAAAAGCTATCAGGATCACGTATCACTTCTGTTTTAGCAATATGTGAAGCTGTAGCAACAGCAGACATATGTCCATATAAGAACACACATTGATTAGATGTACTTGAACCAAAAGTATGTGATGCTGCTGTACCAGCAGAACCATTTACAATTGCATTAGATTGATACAGATCAAAACCCATAAGTTTTTTGTCTGTAACTTTTCCATTCATTAATGGAGAAGTTCCTGCACCTACTACACTCATATCCATAACTTTGGAAGCTGCTGTTCGCAGTATTTGATATGTGGTAGGAGAAGAAACAAACCAACGATTTTCTTCTGGTACATCATTTTCATCTAAGATTCGTGCTGCTTTACTCATTAAATCTACTAATTCATCACCAGTATTGGTACCACCAATAGATGATGCATGAGTTCCAGTAGTTGAGTCAGTAGCTGCATTATCATAGATGTTTTTTAGTACACTATAGTCATAACCTTTCTTCAAGGTATATGCACCTGAAGAAGTTGCAAGAGCTTCCCAATTTACGTGAGACTGCCTTTCCTCGATGTCATCAACCTTAAATGCAAAATAATTACCTTGATCAACTGTTAATTGTATTTGATCATCAGCAATATTTTGTGTATTTACAGTTTGGCCACGAGCATAGGAAGCAACAGTAATTGTAGGCTCTTTAAGAATGTTTACAGTATCACCAAAATTCTCAATCTCTCCAGTATAATCTGTGTTAGTAATTGCTTCTGCCACAGATGATCTACGGAAATATTTAAGAACTTTCTGACTGTATATAGCAGGTGCCCAATTACCTGAAGGTAAATTCTGATAACCGGCTGCTAATCCCATTGTTGCCATAATAATTGTCCTTTACTATTATTCGTTAATAACACGACCAGACTTCATAGCCTGATCAATCTCTGCTTCATACTTCTCAAACTCCCAAGGTTTGAGTCGTTGAATATCCGAAATCTTCCAAACTTTATCATTCTGCCCAACATTTACATCTCGGCTAGTAGCCTTAGTAACTGCTTTAGCAGCATCCTTAGATTTAGTAGATTTCTGATTTCTGCCTATGCCAACATCCACTTTATATAAATCAACAGTCCTACTTGCCCAGACAGGATCAGTATTATTTTTGGTAATACCTTCAGAAATGCTTGTAGGTTGTTGCTCAAGCCATTGCAAGAACTCTGGTGAAGTTTTAATTTCAGCAAAGTCAGGATGGTTGTGTAAAAGCTGTTTGTAAGCAGATTGAACCTTTAACTTTTGTTCACGTTCAGAAATACGACCTATTTCAGCCTGTAAATCTTCTACCTGCGAAGCAGCCATTTTATGAGAAATGGTTTCAACAACTTGATATACGTCTGGATACTTGTCCTTAAACTGCTCTAGATCTTCATCAGTCTTAGGGGGAGCATATTGTACTTGTTTTTCAGCAACTTTGCTTTGTGCTTCCAAAGTTTCCTTTTCCTGCTTCCATTCAGATAGTTTCTGATCGTAGTAGGTTTTAAGATCGTCATATCTTTTCTTGTATTTCACTTCTGTTTCACCTCCCATAACACCTTCCTCTTGGGGTGCTTGGTCAGACTTGGGTGAGTCAATAAAACCTTCTACTTCCGGAGTGGCTTCCATCGTGGCCTCGGCAGAAGTGTCCTCAGTTTCAGTTTCTTCCTCTTCAGCTGTCAGTACTCTATCTTTTCCTTGAAACATAGTTGCTCTAGGATCACTTTTGAGTTCATTAGCTTTATTGCGTATGTTAGTCTTTTTCTTTGCCATGTTATTCCTCCTTTACAGTGCCTCAGAAATTGAGGGTGGCCGTTATTGGCTGATTTATCCAGTGCTAGATGGCAGTCTAGGTGGCTGGAATTGTTTTAGACTTAGTTGTCTAAATTCTTTTTAAAAGTATCAAAAAATTCTTTTATATATTTTTTGCTTGCTTTTGGATTCCATTCTTTTAGAAATTTTTCTAATTTTTCTTTATCTTTAAAACCTTCTTTTTCTAAATCTTTTAATTTTCTATTTATTATTGAAACAGCATATCGTTTATAATCTTCTTTATCTCTATCATCTCTTACATAATCTCCTGATTTACCATACTCATATAAAGCTGCAGCTTCATCGGCTTCCTTTTGAGTTATCTCTCCACTTTCTAATAATCTTTCCCAATCTCTATTACCAAATCTTGCAAATTTTTCACCTTGATTTATTAATCGTTGTCTAGCTATGGACTCATAAGGATCGTCTATATCAGAGTATCTAGGATCTTCCATTAAACCTTTTGTTATTTGAACAGGACCATATGCTGTAGAACCTTCTTCTGGAATAAATTCTGTTCTAATAAAAGGATCTTCAAAAGCTCCTGTTTCAGGTACAGTTAAAGCTTCGTAAACTCTAACAGCCAATTCTCTATCTGGTTCTTTTGATTTTCGTACTTCTTCAAGTTCTTCTAATGCAATTGCACTTTCTGCAGGAAATAAATCTTTCATTTGCCCACCCTCAGCAGCCCTCATAACTGGCTGTGTAGGTTTTTGTGGTGGAGGAGGTTGCTGTTCCTGTTGCTGTATCTTTTCTTCTGTTTCTTTCTTACCTCTATTATTTATTTTTTCTAATCTATCATACCCTATTATATTTGCTATTACATCAGGAATAACGACTTCACCGTTTGATACAAGTATTTTCTCAGCATCTACAGGAGTTTTTCCAAAGTTTAGTTTCATGCCTTGTTTTTCTGCATACTCTTTTGCATCTTGTATCATATCATTTATATCTCTTAATCCTGCATGACGTACAGCTGCAGCATTTATTACAAATCCATCACTTTCGGCTGGAACATCATCAGCTACTCCAGAATCATCAGCACCTTGTTTATCTACTACTCCTACTGGACCTGCTGCTACTCCTCCCATTTGCATTCCTCGTCTTTTAGATATTTCATCAGATATTGCTATACTATATGCTTCAGCTTCTTTATCATCTCTAGCAGGAACAACTATATAATCTTTTTTATTTAAAGTTTCATTAAAAGCTTTATCAAAACTAATTCCTCTAGGATTAGAATATCCACGAGGCACTTCTTCTCCAAGTTGTTTTAATTTTCCATCTTTCATTCTTATGCTAGGAAATACTATCCAATTTCCATCATGAAATGTATGTAAACTTCTAATAGTTTCACCATCTTTTGTCGTTGGTGTAGATGGATCTAATGCTCTTATCAACCAATCAGGTTTATCCCCCTCTAAAATACCAGATAAATCAACTTTTCCTCCTTCACTCATCATTTCCGGAGCATTTTGAGGCATTTGCCCTTCTACAGCCTGTAAAGGGGGTCTCTGTTGATTTTCCATATTTTGGGGTACCCTACCATCCCTCTGACCTGATTCGGGCACTCCTTGCTCATTTATGAAGCCTGTTTCTCCAGCTCCCTCTGGAAATTCACCAGTTTGAGCCTTGTGCATCAACATATTGAACTCTTCCAGTACTGGCAAGATTTCTTCCAATCTTCCCTGCTCTTCAGGAGTAAGATTTTGCTGTACAAGACCAGCCATTTGTTCTCCTTGAGCATTCACACTGTCTGCTGTTAAAAATTCATGATCAAATTGTGAAACTTCAGGCATCAGTATCCCATACCTCCTTCACCTCTATTAAACTTTCCAGTCATATTATAATATAGTACATCATAAGGACTTGTTACGTCTTCATGTGTGTATGACCATCTATATTGTGGTATACCTTGTACTTGTGTTCCTACATTTCCTACATAACCTGTAAGTTCTCCTCTATGAGCATGTCTAATTTGAGTTGGAACTTCTCCATGTCCACCAGAAAAACCCTCTCCGAACATATTTGGTTCTTCTTGTGTATTTAACCATGAAGCATTTACTAGACCTCCTCGATCTTTTGCTGTTTTAGTATACCATTGATTAAATTCACCCATTGCCTGTTCATACTGTTGCTGACCAGTTATTGGAACTCCATTTTTTACAGGAGTGCCTGTTATTATTCCGGGAGTTTCAAATATTTTTCGTATTAGTACACTAGGATCAGCATAACCACTGTCATTCATTGTATCATATCGTTCTAATCGAGGATCTTCTTTTACAGCATTTTTCCAAGCATTAGCATTAAAATTTAATCCCTGCCCAGTTGCTAAATCACTAAAATGACTTACGTATGTATTTACATAATCAGCAACACTTGCTGCTCCTGCACGAGCTACACCACCATTAAATCCATTGTAGCCATACGGATGTTTAAATTTAAGTTTATTTCCTTCAGTTTTAAATTCTGTTCCTCCAAAGGGAAATTTTGGTTTTCCTCTTCTTCTCATACCAAATAAAGTATTTAATCCTTGTATTACTGCAACTGGTACAGCCATTGCTGGATTTATTAAAACTGCAGCTGATAAAGCAGCATCCATTTTCCCCCTATTAGTTCCTGCTTGTAATCCTGAATATATTCCATAAATAGCAGCTAAACTTCCTAAAGTAGATCCTCCAGATGTGGTTGCTTGTGCACCAGTTCCTGCTCCTGCTTGTGCTCCTCCATAAATACCTGCTTGTGTGCCTGCTTGTACACCTGCTTGTGTAGCTCCTCCATATATACCTGCTTGTGTGCCTGTTAAAGCTCCAAAACCTGTTCCTCCCCAACCTTTTGCTATTTGTGCTGCAGATCTTCCAGCTCCAGCTACAGGTGCATATGGTAACATTGCACTACCTCCTGTTACAGCTGCTCCATAACCAGTTCCAGTCCATCCTCCCGGAGTACCTTTTGAACCAAAATAATCATAGTATACATCCTTACCTGCTTCCCAAACAGGTTTACCAACTTTATCCCAAGCATAATCAGTACCTTTTTCTAATAATGTATCTAATCCTGTTTCTGGCATATACATATCCCCAGAGAGAGGTACTTCCCCAACCCCTTCTTCTCCTAACTCTCCAAGATCAGCTGCTCCTTGTCCTGCTAGTGAAGCTGGTGGAGCACTGGATATTCCTATACCCCTAGTAGTAGGCATTTCAGCTCGTATTTTTGATGCCTCATCAGAAAATTTTGATACTTGATGTAAACCTATTCCTATAGGATCGACAAATTTACTTAACTTCTTTCTTTCCTTTTCTTTCTCTTCATCGGTAAACAACATAGCTGCTTCTTCTAAATCAGTATCTAAAGCTTGTGCACCTCCGGGTACATCTATTTCTTGTTCTTTCTCTTCTACTCTAGGAACTTCATAACCTATTTTTGGTGTAGTTACATCCTCATCGTACATACCCATAGCATATTGAGCACTGAAAGGATCAGCTCCTACTCCTATTTTACGTTTTTTTAAATCGGGAGCAGTAGAAGAAAAGTATATGTCATCAATATTAACAGTCATTATTTATTTGATTTATCCTTTTTCATTTCATCAAAATTATTCTTCAAATTGAGGAGCATTGCCAGCAAACTGGCCCTCCCCTGCAGTCGGTACACCTCCAACTCCGATTGTGCCATTACCAGAGCCTGTAAGGTCTGTTGGTTGAGTCCCTTGAGGAGTTTCTGTAGGGGTTCCCATACTTGGGGATTGCCCAGCACCGGTGCTAGGAGTTTGAGGGCTTCCTGATTCTGGTTGCTGTTCTGGTTGTTCTGGTTGGACATTTTGCATTATTCCTTTCAACATTTCAGCATAGATCTGTGCTTGATTCATATCGTTAACAAGACTGTCTGGATCTATATCTTGAGATATTGCTAATTCCTTTATAAGATTAGGGATTTTAATAAATGGAGCAAGCATAGGATTAGCAACTGTTTGTAATAATGCTGTTAGTCGTTGTGAACGAACTTCTTTTTGCATTACGGAAGCAACTCCTTTAGGTTTAATTTCAAGATCTCCTTCTATATCAGGATTCTCTGCATTAAACTGCATATTCCATTGAAAAAAAGATTCTCCTAATGGTTTTAACAAATGATCATCAATATTCTTTATAACAGTCTTAATGGATAAGCCTGCTGATCCAAGTAACATGGATAAGCCTGCTGCTGTTCTGCCTGTGCCAGTAACACCTGTCTGCCCATGCATTATACTGGGTATACCAGTTTCTTCATCTGCTAGTTGTCTAGCTTTATCATACATTTGTATATTTTCACCTGCAGTATTAGGAAATTTAATAGCATTTACTGCAGTTCCTGTAACACCAGACTGTCTTCGGAATACTTTGCCGGGAAATATTTCATAATTCTGGCCCGGTACTAAAGACGTTTCATCTACATCAAATACAAGATTTCCAGCAAGAGATAAATTATCTATAGCCATACGAACATGACCATTCATCAAAAGCTGTGCATCTTCCATATTTTCAGGTACTCCTATACCCCATACTTGATAAGGACTTATCTCATATGGGAATATTTGATAAGGAATACGTACTGGAGTAAAAGGATTAGCACAAGCTCGTAAAATTTTATTCCCACAAACCCATATATTAACTTGTACTTGTCCTAACTCATCTCCATCTCCATCTGCTCCTATTTCATTCATAAAAGCCGAATCCATACTTCCCCAGTATTCTAATACTTCAAATCGTTCATTAGCACTTCTATCTAAATGATTATCATCTCGTATTATACTTTCAAAGTATTTATCTTGATAGTTTCCTCCTCCTGATAGTACTTCTTTAATAGCATCAGGATCAAACATAGGCATTTCCATAAGATTACGTAATTGTGTTCTATTCATTTTATGTCTTTGAATAACATAATCACAATCTTCCATATTAGTAGCCATAGGATCAGGATAAAGATCCCAACAAGATACTGTTTCTATTTTAGGTACATCTTTTACATAAGGTTGATACTCTTTTGTATCTTCTCCAGTTTTCATCCATTTGTGTACTGTTTTACCATATGTAAATGGTCCTTTTACAATACCAGTTCCTAATAAAACAGATTCAAATATAGAATTTCTAAGAGTAGTAACAGCATTAGTTCCTGTTAATTGATCATGAATAACTTTTTCCATACGTAATGCAGCTTCTTGTGCTGGAGATATTTGAGGTTCTCCCATTTTAGAAGGACCTTCTGCTATTGGTGCACCTTCAAATTCAGGTGCTAATCCTCCTAAGTAATCTAATCCATTTGTAGCTTGAACAGCTCCGGGAGGTAATTCTCTACCATCACCTTGAAATCCATAAGGATCTTGCTGTGTTGCTTGATCTAATGGAGTTTCTAAATGTGCAAATTCAGCAATACCTTCAGGTACAGGTGTAGCCTCTACTGTAAGTGGAAATTTTTTATTAGCAAATAGTATATCTACAATCTGTCCATAAGCAGCAAGTACTTTAGTTTTTGTTATCTTTATAAAAACTTTAGATTTTTCAGTAGAAGTATATTGAGTTGTAGAATCATACACTCCTCTAAAATTCTTATAGGCTTTTAACCATCGTTCCTCATGAACTTGTCTCCCATCTTCAGCTTCCTTTTGTCTTCCCTTAATTACAGAAATAAGACCGGGGGCATCATCTGGATTCAGTTCACCTGAAACGTCAACAGGATCACTCATGTGTTTATCCTTTATTATTTATGAGACTTTGATTGGCCCATTATCATACCTAATTGTTTGGTATGAGCACTACCACTGGTAGATGATGATTTTACAGATTGTTCAAAAGCTCCACTATTTTCACCAGTAACATGTGAATCTAATCCTTCACGATGTAATGAACTCTCATTAGCTTCATTCATTTCACCTTGTTTACTCATCTGACCCATAATATAGCCAGATTTATAAGCTCCTTCTACTCCTTTTGGCATAGTTGCCTCCTTTTTGGTTGTTGTTAAAATTAATTATGCACCAGTAAATAATGCACTCATTTGTTCACTAGTTTGTTCTTCTTCTAGTCTTCTTTCTTCCTCTGTTGGAAAAATATCTTCAGCAGGTGGTATAAACATAGGAACAAAAGGTAATGTTTCAATTTGCTGATATGCAGCTCTTGCTTGTTGCCTTTGTTCTCCTGTCTCTAATCCAAATAACTTTGAAGCTAAATCACCCTCTTCAGGTGCTGCAAAAGCCTCGGCTGGTGTAGATAAAGTTTGAGATGCAGCCCAAGTTCCTAAAGGTATTGAAACAAATGGTAATTTTCTTCCTATAGCTCCTAAAACCTTATTTATTTTTGCTTTTCCACTAGGAGTATTAATATCAGCTCCAGTTTCAGCTATAGCTTTATCTATTTCTACTTGATTTGCTTCCACTGTTGTTGTTGGTGGTGTTGGCATTGTAAGATCTGAAGTTTTACCTAAAATAGTTTTTCTTTTTTGTGATAATTTCTTTTTTCTTATTTTTCCTGTTTCACCATGTTTATCAAAAGCATCTTTTAATCCTTGTACATAATCAGGTTCAGTTTTTACTTTTGGATCTATTTCTGGTTCGAGATTTCCCATTACAAATTTATCTTGTAATTTTGTAACATTTTTAGTTGCTTCTTCTCTATTTACTCTAAAACTACTTTCTATATCTTCAATAGATGTTATATCATCTGCTACAATAAGTGCTCCGGGTTTGGTAGTCTTAAATTTAAACATCTTGTCTTCAATATTAGATGTGTCTATAGGTAATGATGCAAAATGTGTATCTAATGTGTTCACTCCCCACTTCATAGAAAGATCACTAGCATTGTCTCCAAATACATCTCCATAGAAAAATTTTACATTAGCATCCAAATCTGAAGCTACAGTATATCCAGTTTTTCTAAGGTTAGGAGCTAAGTTTTTATTCCATTTATCTAATTGATTTTGAGATATACCCCCTTTTGAATAAAATTTACTAGTTACTGTACCTTGACTATGGCCCATTGCAGCATTTAATCTAGTAGAATCATTATCAACTGTAGTTTTCATCATACGACTAAATTGATCTCTTAACATTTTTACTTGAAAAGGTTTTCTAACAGATGTATCTTCATGTAACCACTCTACTTTATTCTCTTTAAAATAAGGCCATAATCTATTTCTAAGATCTATATGCATTTGTTTTTCACCTACAGGCCATAGTTCTTTAGTAAAGGATGTTTTATATCCTTGACCTGTAGGAGTATAAGATCTAGTACTTTGAACAAGTCCTTGATTTATAGCTGCTATTCTTATTTGATCAGCCATAACTCCTTGATGAAAATTTCCTAATTGATAAGGTTTTCCTGCTTTTACTTGTTTCCCCCCTCCTGTTGTTCCTTTTAAACCTATATTTCTTATGATACCATCCTCTATTCTATAAGGTCTTTTTCCCTTTCTGATGTCTAGTTCACTAGCTGGTCTTATAGTTATATCTAAAGCTTCTTCTCCTCGTACTCCTGTTAAACCATGTAAAAGAAAATAATTTTTAACACTTGCATCTCTAAGAGCAGCTTTTACTATATGAGGTTTTAAATCTCCTGATCTAATTTTTTCAGCCAGTGTTTCGGCAGTATCCCAAGGTTTAATTATATCTTCTACTCTTCTATTTGTATTTTCTACATACGTTCTTGTAGCAATAAGATACCCATGATCATCTGAAGGTATATACCTAGTTTCTCCAAGACCTTCACCACCCTTAGGTAAAGCCTTATCTAACCAAGTTTTTAAATTTTGATTTTGTAATACATTAGCTTTATCTGCAGATTTACCTTTATTAATAACTGTTCGTAAATTTTCATGAAAAGTATGAGCACTTCTAGCTTCTCCTTTATCACCAGCTGCTTTACCTGCGTAGATAGCTGTAGACAAAGTTTTAAATACCTTAGTATTATTTAAAAGATCTACAGATAAATCAAGATTAATACCTAAAAGTTTTAACTGTTTTCTTAATGTTCTAAAAGGTATTTTACTTTTTTCTTTTATTACTGAATCTTCTGCTCTATTTAATGCATTGTCAATAGATAAAGATTCTTCTATTGTTCCTGCAGTTTCACCTAGTTGTAATATTAGATCTTCAAAGTCTTCTAATTCAGCCATAATTAATATCCAAATATTTGATCTTGTGGTTCATATTTCTGTGTGTGTCTAGTCATTCTATGAGGACTGTGCACATTTACTAAAGTTCTACTCATCATCATATACCTCAATGCATCATACGCATGGTCATCAGCTTTTGTGTCCACGTCTTCAGGATTAGTTTTAGATAGAGGCAACGTGGGCATAGTTCTGATAAGATTATTGCAAGTGGAAAAAATACGTACACGAGGATTTCCATAATCATCACAAGCTAACCTTCGATGTATTTCTATCTTTCCTGCCATTCGATTTCTGTCTGCTGGTATCCACCTTACTCCTCGTCTTATCATCGTTTCTGCTATACTAGGACCTAAACCTGTCTTATTCCAACAAGAGGAGTCCAAAGCTGCATGTTGTATTACAGGATCTTCTCTTTCTATCTCCATGATAGTATCTCCTAATCGTTCTCCTGTAAATCCTTTAACGTATAACTCTCTATATATCCAAATATTGTTATCCCAATCAATTGCACCCCAAAGTATACAAGAAGGAGAAGCATATCCATAGTCTCCTGATCTTATTCTAGCCCAACCGTCTGGTACCTCAAAAGGCTCTACAACGTGCATACTTTTACTAAATTCTGTAAAGGCTGCACCTTCGGCTACATCCCAATCTCCATCAAGTAATCGTTTTCTTTCTACTTCAGGTAAAGACATCAACATTGCTTCGTATTGACCATCTTCAAATAGATAAGGATTATCTGTTAATCTAGCAGGTACAAATTTTCTTAAAAATAAAGGTTCATCTCCTTTGTGGTGTCCTTTTGGATATTTAAGAATTTCTCCATTGTCAAAATCTCTAGCCCAGAAAGGTTCATCAGGTGGTGCATGATCTAAGTACATCTTTTTAACCCACCAACCCCCAACACCACCGGGGTTTGCTGTACAACGCATGTACATTTTTAAATTAGGATCTGTAGTTCTTAATCTGGATCGTAAGTAATTCCATACATACGGTGTAGGATATTGTGTTATTTCATCTATTCCTATCCAATTAAAAGCTTGTCCTTGATATCTTGTTACGTCTCGATCATCATCAACATAGGAAAACCATACTTTAGCACCTGTAGGAAACTCCCATGTAGATTTAGCCTGTTTAAATACAGCACCGGGGAAAGCTCTTGTATATAGTTGTCTGCTTTTATCTATTAACTCTGTTAATTCTGCCAGTGTTCTTCTTAATAACAGCCCTCGGTGATTAGGGTTTGATGCATCTCGAAGTACATCTGCTAACAGTGCATATGATTTACCACCTCCAGCAGCTCCTCCATATAAGATATCACGTTCCGGAGACTCTAAAAAGGTAGTCTGAGGCCCTTCATTAGGTCTGAATACAACATCGTGATCTTTTAGATGATCTCTTAATGCTTTTGGAACATGCTTTAGATCGTCTGTTGTTACTACAGATTCTCCCCTGCCTTTGAGTGCATCATCTACCTTCTTAGATGCCTCCTGAGCCTTTTTAGCTACTGCTCTAGCTTGTTTTGCTTGTTTGGTCAGCTTTTCAGCATTTTTCCGTTTGGCAGAAAGCTTTTTTTGAGTAGCAAGCTTGGCTCTCATACGAGATGACCAACTATAGGAACCTTTTGGCTGTCCTTCTTGTTTAGGAGGTCTACCTCGTTTTTTCTTTTCTGTTTCTATAGGTATAATCCTTTATTCATACGTTTTGTCAAACCGGGATTAGATATTCTTCTACCTGCAGCTGTTGATAACCATCTTGCAGCTTTGGCAGGACCAACAGTTCGTACATAGTTAAAGGCTTTATCTAGCAGTTCAAGTTCCTTCTCTACAGGTTCATATACCTTTTGATCTTCTGATAACTTATATCCAAAAGGTACTGTAGAAGATGTTCTTTTTTTATATTTAGTGTGGTTTTCCATTTCCATTTCTTTTTACTCTATCTTCTAATTTTTCAAGTTCTTCTGTTAGTTTTTCTATTTGTGTTTGCATAAATTCTATATTCACTTTATTGTGCATACCACTTTCTAGTTGTTTCTCATGTTCATCTAAAACTTTTTGCATGTGGTCAATTAACATAAACTGTTGTGCATCATCTGGTAAAGCACCTAATTCTCCTAAAGGCCACCTAATTCTAAAATCAGTATTTTTTTCTATATCACTGTTAACTAATTTATAGTTAGTTTCTATATTATTCAATCGTTCTATAATTCCAAAATATGCCCATACAGAAATAGCTACAGCAATAACAATACTGATTAAATTTCTTATACTTAAATCTACTCCAGTATCTTCTCTAACCTTCACTACATTACTACCCAATGTTTCATGTCATCATTTTCTACCATACACTTACAAGGATTTTCTTCTGAACATTCACAAGGATCACAGGAACATCCTTCACATTTGCACTCTGGGTTTTTGCATCCACTCTCTTCAGTCATATCTAACCTTTCTCATGCTTCCACCTTTAGCATAATTTTTAACTGCACCACCCTTGTTAAATTCAGCAGTAACTGTAAAATAAGCTTCTCCTCCTCTTCCTTCAGGTTTTTTAGCTCGTGCATGAACGTGAACTCCGGGTGCTATTTTCCATCGTTTTTCAAATTTTGCTATAGCATCACCTTCATTACCAGCTTGTACAGTCTTTGTAAGTGTTAGTCCTTCAAAAGGCTCTATTCCAATATCAACTTTCTTCCCTTTGGGTTTTGCTGTAACTTTTTTCCCTAATATTGTTGTTTCAGCCATTTAGTTATAATTCCAAGTTTTCTTTGAAGTCTTAGAAGCCTTTTTATGCCAGCCAGCTCCTATTTTTTTAGAAGTTTTTTCTTTAACAGTTCCACCGTATTTTTTACCAAGGCCTTCCTTTGTCCCTGTAATTTTTTTTGAAACTTTATGTCCCTTCACTGCTGCCAATAAATCTTTTATAGCTTGAGGAGACATTCCTCCATCGGTAGCATGTCCTTTAACTACATCCTCTAAAATTTTTCCAGCTTTTTTTATCCAATTAGGGGATTTACTTTTCTCTTTTTGCCAATCTTTTGATTTTTTTCTAGGCATAACTATTCTACTCCTCTATTGTTACGATAGGCATTTCTTTTTTAGTAGGCATTAGCACCACACCGTGAAGAATCTTACCTTCCATTTCTACTTTTTCTTGTTTTCCAATACCTACTCGGTCAAGTAGGGTTTGAGCTGCTTTTAAACGCAACTCTGCTCGTGGATGCTCTCCCACATCATTCATTCCTTCTACTACTCTATTTATTGCTTGCACAGAGTGTGCAGCCAGTTCTGTTTTAGCTGCCTCCAAGATTTCGTCTGATAGTGTTTTTAATACTAGGCTACGTGAATTTTTAGAATATCCAGCTTTTTCTAGAGCCATATTGATGTTACCACCGGTGTCAAATAGGTTGGACAGAAATGATTTCTGTTTGTCTGTTAATTCCTTTTTCTTCTCTGCAAGTATTCCGTTGTGTTGCACTATATATTCTTCTCCTGTTCCTGCTGCCAACGTAGATCATTCAGATTAGGTATCAGATCCTTATCCACATCGGGAATAATCTTCCATTCGTTGCTGTCCTCTGGTCTTCTTTGTGTAGTATCACAACCTGCATACTTAATAACAATATCTTCAGGAACAGATTGTTCAAAATCAATAATATCATCATAATAAGGGCCTACCTGTGTTTGAAAAGTGTATTTCAACATACTCTGACACTGTTCCACTCCTATGTTCTTAGAATAAGGAGCACTTTCAAACCTTGTGCAATCACCGTGGAAACATACGATGAGCATAGCTACGTAGAATATTTCTGTCATTTATTTGTACCTTGCTTTACGTATACCACCACCTTTGGCATACTTTTTAACACCAGCAGCTCTTGCTTTATCTTCAAGTTTTGTTTTTTCTCTATAATCAGAATATTCTTTACCCCTTTTTTTTCTTAAATCTCTTGCTACTTCAGTACGTTTTAAAAATCTACTTATAGCTTTTTCTGCTTCTCTAGAATCTACTTCACCTTTTGCCATTGCCTGTCTCATATCATCTAAATCTGCCAAAGTTTCTATATGTGCTGATTCTATAGCTGCTTTTTTTCTTTTTGCTGATAGTTCTGCTTTTTTTGCTCTCTCTTTATCTTCCGGACTAAGAGGTCTATAAGCTAAAGGAAAGTTTCTACCTCTTTTATTAGCTTCTTTATTACGTTTAATTGCTGCTTCTGATAATGCCATTATTTTTCCTTTATTTATACTTTGCTTTACGTACACCACCACCTTTGGCATACTTTTTAACAGATCCTCCATGTTTAAAGCCAAGTACTCTTCTAAACCATCCTTTTTTCTTTTTAGGTTTTTCTTTAGGCTTTAACATATCTTGATAATTTTTTCTATCTTGATCAGAGAGTTCATCACCAGTTTCAGGATTTAACCCTGAATCTAATATAGCCTGTATTGTTCGATCAGATAGACCTGCTTTATAATCTGCCATATTCTCTTCCTATTCATTAAAAATTTGAGGCATAGATTCGTCAATTCCTTTTTGCTATCTATGATTATCTATGATGTGAAACTTTGAATAGAACTATGCCTATACCCTTTATTATATACTATATACAGAACTTGTCAAGCTTTTTCTGGTTTAATTACATAAAAAGTGAAAAAAAATAATTTTTCTCTTGACAACTTGCTGATTTGGGTGTATAATAAAAGTAACTCCTTTGCTGAGGGTTAATATACCCTGTACCCTATCTAAGTACAGCAACGGTATACCTAGGTACAGCAACCGTTCTGGTTTAATGACCAATTTTTCCTAATTTATTACCGTCATTGCATACGTATACGTATACACCCCCCCATGACACACGCATGGGTGTAACCATATATATTCTGCCATTCTTAGAGGACACCTTTCTACTATAGCAATCTTGAAAGTACGCTTTCCCAACTACAACAAAACACCAACCAAGAAAAAACTAAGATAGCATAGCATATGTCATGTGTGTATATGTTAGGGTCTGACAAATTTCTAGTTTAATCATTAAAAGATAGAGTATCTAAGGCTATTTTGCG
>VTLG01015118.1_pt1 | contig 16286 bp, 11 predicted proteins | sample 4694571 | NCBI WGS metagenome assembly VTLG01 (sample SAMN12604809, study PRJNA352737) | marine metagenome | biome: ENVO:00000447; feature: ENVO:00000209|ENVO:00000569|ENVO:01000036; material: ENVO:00002151; isolation source: viral sequences binned using virsorter ...
CGGAAGCCGGAGAGTTTATAGAATGTGAACTTAATAGTGCCATATTCTGGAATGATCCTCATGAAATTTATAGTAATATAACCACACCCGAAGGCATACTTTTAGAATATGCCTCATCAGCAGTTAGAAAACTTGCTCCAGTTTATCAGTTCATTGATTATTTGGATACATTAGGTAGAATTTTAACTGAAGATGATCAATTATTATCTATAGAAAGTAATTATCGACATGATATACAGGAAGGCCATTTCTCTTTAGAAAGACAAGATTATTTTACTGATGAAAACAATGAAGTACAAGTAGAGTTTAATTTAAAAGAAAGTTTTGGATCTCATATTATAACAGAAGATTATAACCATCTTATAGTAGAGGGTGATGAAACTGCGCATGGACAATGTGCACGATTGATTACAGAAGAACCTCATGTTAAAACTTCTCTCCGTGAAATAGAATATTCTAATCATTATGGAGCAAAGCGTTGGTCACTTAACAATCTAAGAGAAGAAATTTTTAATGATTGGAAAGATACTAATATTGCAACTATATCTTATGGTGTGCAACCCTTTAGACCACACTATTATTCTCAATGGTCATCAATAGGTTTAGATTTTAATGATGGTAAATTTGTAATGGAAGACAATACAGGAATAATACTTCTAGAACATCCTGTAACAAATCAAGATAAGTTGATTCAAGAAGATTATCCTGCTCTGTTTGAAGATATAATGAATACAGATAAAGCGGAAGAGGCTCTTATTTTATTAGAAAATCAAACAGGTTGGTCAAATAATCATTTTGATTATATTCGAACAGAAGATGGTATTCCACCAGGACATGTTAATTATGTTGGAGAAAGTGAGTGGATGGAAGATAGAATGTCATTAGAATGGTCTAATCCATCTGGTGGATTACAAAACGGTGAAGTCACCGCACATCAAGCATGGACAGTTCTTCCCGCATATCAGTATACTAGAATACCTACTCGATTATCTGGATTAATTACTATTGCGGATGGTGCAACAGCCGTAACTGGAACAGAGTATTGTAAATTCACTACAGAACTTAAAGTAGGAGAAGAATTTCAAACAGAAGATGTTACCATTATAGCTGAAGATTCCGGAGGTGATGTAGTATTAGAAACAAATGAAAGATTAGAACATGAAGAACTTACTATGGGTGATATAAATGCTTTTACTCTTGAATCTACAAAAAATATTCGACTAATGGATTTTAGATGGCTTATATCTAATGAAGCTTCTACAGTTGCCGCTCATAGTACACATGCTAATGTGTTGGGATTATATCTTGAAAGACAGATGTCACTAGCACACAGTACCTATTCTGCGGAGACTTTAAGTAATATAGGTAATGGTGGTGATGAAGAAACGGCATGGGACACTAATGATGAAAGTTACTGGTTCGTTACAAATGAAAGTGATGATCGAGGAGAAATTGATTTAGAAGATTCTAGTGGAGTATTACTAAGAGAATCCTTAGAATGGAATAATAATAATATTCTTTGGGAAGATTTCTCAAAACAATTAATAGTTGAGCCTCAGGCTTTCATTGTAGATTCTATTACAAATGATTCTACAATGTCAGTAACTAGAAAACACCTCGGAGGTGTTACAGGGGCCGAATATAGATTATAAATAATATATAAATATAACAGTTATGAAAATTTTTTATTTAAACTATACAATTTTATGGAAGGAACAATAAAATGCCTGCTATAGTAACCAATAAATTCAGGATCCATAATGCAAAACAGTTCGTAGAGGCGTTTGATGAAGTTACCTTTACGAGTGGTGCTGCAATTTCGGATGCGACCGGGTTACTTAATACTAATATGTACTTGTTTATTGGTAAAGTAACTCCGTGGGCGGAATCTGGATCTGATGATACAGCTCCGCCAACTCCTACTGATTCTGTTTCTAATACGGTTTACAACCATTGGAGAGACATGATTGCAGCCAAGAAAATTGGCTCAACAGATGTAAGTCATGTATGCCCAAGATATAATTGGACTTCCGGTTCAAATTATTTTGCATACAATAGTGCAAATAATGCTTTATTTGATCAACAGTTCTATGTAATGACTGATGACTATAATGTATATAAATGTCTTGCTAACAATAACTCCGGTGGAACATCAACAGTTAAACCCGCAGGAACAGGAACAGCCATTATTTCAAACAATACCGATTTTTATAAATGGAAGTTCATGTATCAAGTTTCGGCAGCGAGAGCTCTGAAATTTGTAACGCCTAGTTATATTCCCACTCAAAGAGTAAGAAAAGCAAATCTTGCAATTGCAAATACTACTGATTCATCTTTTCAGTATGATGTTGAAATTGCAGCAAATACTTCAGGTAATGGGGCTGTTGAAGTATGCCACGTTGCTGCTGGAGGTAGTGCTTATACATTTGAAGTTGGGACCATTGCGGCTGGTAATAGAACTACAACAACTGCACAAATTACGGGTGCTGGTGTTGGAACGAATGGTTTTAACAACAACGACATTTATTTCACTTCTGGTACATTAGCTGGAGAGGGTGGAACCATTTCAGCATATAATGATACTACTGATGTTGTAACTTGGGCTCCAGCTTTGAGTGGTGTGCCCGCATCAGGCGATGCATATTCTATTGGACCTAAAGTTACAATTACGGGTGATGGCCATGGAGCAAATGTTAGGTCTTCTAATACTGACGGCGCAGCTGGAGTTATTAAAGATATTGTAGTAGTAAATGGTGGTAATAACTACGGTAATGCCGTAGCAACTGTTACAACTACTGCAGGATCCGGCGGTTCTATTACTCCAATTGTCGGCCCAAGAGGCGGACATGGAGATGATGCAATCGAAGAACTCGGTGGATTCTTTGTCATGGTTAACAGTAGATTAGAATACGGAGAATCTGGAAACTTTACTACAAATAACGATTTCCGTAAGATTGGTCTTTTAGCTCAACCATTATATGCCAATGGAGATGTTGCAACAGCATCGACAATTGATCAATGTGTTACGGCCACAGTTCAATCTTGGAACAGTACAGCATTTGTAGAAGATGAAGTTGTAACTGGCGCGGTATCTGGAGCAACAGGTAAAGTTGTTGATTTTAAAAACAATAATACAACTCTTAGATTAATCGATGTTACTACAGGAGCGATTGCTACTAATGGTTATGATGGTATTTCTGGTTCATTTCAAGCAAATGAATCTATTACAGGAGGTACTAGTGGAGCATCAGCAAACACTAATGGTGTAGCCGGTGGAGATTTTGAAAAATTCTCTGGCGATGTTCTTTATGTAGAAAATCGTTCACCAGTAACAAGAGCGGATGACCAAATAGAAGATGTTAAGTTAATTATTGAATTCTAATCATTTTAGTAGAGGATAGATTGAATGCCACTTTCTACAAATTTCAATGTTTCGCCATATTATGATGATTATGATGAAACTTCAAGTTATTACCGTATACTCTTTAGACCGGGATATGCAGTTCAAGCAAGAGAGCTGACTCAACTTCAGACCATACTTCAAAAACAAATTGAGAGGTATGGTCAGCACATGTTTAAAGAGGGTAGTAAAGTTTTTGGCGGAGAAGTATCTCTAGATACTGAAGTTAAATCCCTTAAACTTGAAACTCAAGAGGGCGGACTTAATGTTAATGCCGCTTCTTTTGTTGGAGCAACAATTGTTGGTGCAAATTCTAATGCAAGAGCACGTGTAGTGGCCTCGCAGGCAACCACTACAAGTACTCAACCTACGTTGATGTTTCATTACTTGTCCGGTGATTCATTTGATGATGGTGAAGTAGTTGCATCGACTACGGCACAGGCGACAACTGTTAGTGCGGCAGGAGCATCCGGTATTACTGGAGCTGTTGCCAATGGTTCAGTTGTTAGTGTAGATACAGGCGTATTTTATGTTGGTGGATTCTTTCTATTTACTCCCGCAAATACTATAGTTATGGAAGCATATTCTAGCACTCCTTCTGGACGTGTTGGATTGCAAATTACAGAGTCAACAAAAACAAGTGATGATGATAATACTCTACTTGATCCCGCTTCAGGGACTTATAACTTTGCTGCACCCGGTGCTGCAAGATATAAGATTGAGTTAGCACTAAAAAGCAAAGCACTTACCGCTACCGATCCCGTTTTACAACTTGCTGATGAAAACTTCATTCAGTTATTGAAAGTTATTGAAGGTGTTAAGAATGAAGAAGTTAAATATCCCATGTATGGGGAACTTGAGAAGACATTGGCAAGGAGAACTTTTGATGAGTCGGGTGATTATACAGTTACTCCATTTAATCTAGATTTACAAATACATAGAGGTCTTTCTGGTACAACAGCGGCCTCAGGTGTTGATGGTACTACTGTATATGGAAACAATACTTTATTTGAAACTGAAATAGATGTTGGAGATAAAATTTATCTTGGATCTAATACTACAACTTCTACTGTTACAGCAATTGCTAACAATACAAGATTAACAGTACAGACAACTCTTGCCACAAATACTCCAGGCTCAAAAATTTATAATGAATCAGAAATTTCAGCTGGTATGGATGCGGGTAAAGCTTATGTAAAAGGTTATGAATATGAGAGTATTGATACACATTACATTGATGTAGATAAAGGAAGAGATGAAGATTCAGTTGCTTCATATAGTACTTCTTCAGAAGTAGGAAATTATCTTGTAGTTGATACTGCTAATGGCGTGTTTGATGTTGCGGCCTCTGAAGTAGTACAATTACATTCAGTCAAAAGAAATAATATTAATGTAACGAGTAATACTGCATTAGCGGCAACTCAAGTTGGAACTGCGAGAGTTCGTAGTATGGATTGGGACACAAGTTCTGGAAATTCTGCGGCCGCAGATACAAATCATTCTAATTACAGACTATATCTTTGGGATGTCAATACATCAAATAATATTACTGGTTCTGTTGCCGAAGCAAGTTCAAATACTAGAATTATTCAATTAGATACTCCCAGTACTTCTTATGTAAACGGTGCATATACTGGAGCAAGTATTACAGTTAATACAAAAGTTGGTATTGATTCAACTAATGATGTAAGAATTATAGATGATTATTATTCTAATTCAGTATCGGGAAATTTTACTACTGTAATGAATTCTAATTCTGCATCAGGAGATACTCAAACTATTGGTGTAGTACGTGGGATGGGCGTTTCAGGCCCGGGAATTCCTGCGGGTGCAGTTGTTAGATCGGTAAATATTGGTACTTCCGGTTCTTTCACAATTGATTCTCCTTCATTTAATTGTTCAACTACTTCAGGTGCAACTGCAGTAACAACGGCTAATACAACTGGTCTTGTAAAAGACCAAGCAATAGTGGCCGAAAATACTCTTTCTTGTAATACTACTAATCTTGATGCTACGGTAAAAGCACAAACATCTACACTTGCAACTGGAATGAGTGTAGTGGGAACAGGTATTCCATCTTCTACAACAATTGCTTCAATTACAGATGGAGAAACTTTTGAATTATCAGCGGCCGCGACTGCAACAGCTACAGGTGTTACCGTAACATTTTCACCTTTAGCAGGCTCAACATTAATAGATTCTGTTACAAATAGTACATCATTTGTTCTTTCTACTGCCGCGATAGCAACTATAGCTGATGTTCCTCTAAAACGTACTCCTATGGAATCAGCAGGCAGTAACAGAGCAACAACATTTTCTAGGCATTTTGTTGTGGCCAATTCTGTTTTGGGTCAAGCAACAAACTACAATGTTACTGCAACTAATGCACGAACTACTTATGAAATAGATTTTAAAATCAAAGATGTTGAGAGTGTAGTAACATCTTCACTATCATCAACGTTACCTCTTAATTCAGAAGCTTCAGTTAATTCTTCAGCAGATGTTTCTGATCCTGGAAAATATAATAATAGTCCTTCTGGTAATACAATTTTAGGTGCAACAGATAAAAATACACTTGTCTTTCCATTACCACAAAGTCCAATTAAAAAGACTACTATATCTGGTAATACAGTTAGTTATATGTTTAAGAAGGTGAGTAAATCACTAACATCGGATGCATCTGGAAAATTATCTATTACATTACCAAATTTTAGATTTATGCCTAGTCTTGGAAGTTTAACAAGAAACGATGCAAGAGAAAATTTCATTGTAGTAGTTAAATCATCAAAACTTCCAACAGCATCAGCTGACGCTCAAACATTTGTCAATGCTGTATCATCTTCTGGTACTCTTCCTAACAATGATGCAACCGTAGCAAGAAAATTAGCTAATGGACAATTTCTTGACTTAGGATCAATCAATGATGCCGCCACGGCAATTAGACCGACTGTAATTTCAAATGAAAGAAAAACTGTAGACATAAATTGTAATACTAATGCAGCATTTATCGCAGATGTTATTTACACAGTAGAAAGTTCTGCTATAGATAAAGAGCCAGGACCCAGAACAAAAACATTAGTTTCAGGAAATGCATCAGCTATTGTTGCAAGAACCGGAGGGGAAGATACTGATCCGCCCACATCTTCTGTAGCGGAAGGACAATTTTATATTGAAACTCCAAATCAACGGGCAACAGGAACAGATACTATTCCGGTTTCAGACGCATTTAATTTAGTAAAAGTTGTAGATTCAGGACAACCATTTATTCATGTTACAAATGAAATGATGACGGCGACAGCCAATAATATTGCAAATAGATATACGTTTGAAACAGGACAAAAAGATAATTTTTATGATCATGCTACTATTAAGTTAAAGCCGGGTTATTCAGGTCCCAAAGGAAAAATTATGATTGTCGTTGATTATTTTGATTGGGATGGTGGAGAAGGATATCATGCTGTTGATTCATATCCAACATCAGGATCATATAATAAGGTAGATGACGCCAGTACTTTAACATTTAATTATGGAGTAATTCCAGACTTTACTAGTCCGGCAACAGGTGAAACTGTTAATTTAAGAGATTGTTTAGATTTTCGCCCAAGACGAGAAAACGAATCAAACGATTTGACAGCTAACACAAGAGCAGTTGAGGGAATTCCAACTCCTGATCCAGAAGGTACGATAACTGCAGGCTTTTCTTATTACTTGTCAAGAGTAGATAAAATAGCACTCACTAAAGATAGAAAATTTAAAATACTTAGAGGTGAATCGGCATTGAATCCTGTGGCTCCGCCAGATGATGAAGATTCGATGACATTATATTCATTGACTATTCCCGCATATACTTTTAATCTCTCGGATATTACTACACGATATATTGATAACAAACGATTTACTATGAGAGATATTGGTAAATTAGAAAAGAGAATTGAAAGAATAGAATATTATACCTCTTTAACTATATTAGAAAAAGAAACTGCAGCTAGAAACTTTTCTACTGGAGCATCAAGAGATTCATTATTCAATCCAACAGGAACAGCATTCAAAAATGGAATATTAGTAGACTCCTTTAATGGTCATTCAGTAGGTGATGTAATGAGTGATGATTATAATGTTTCAATTGAATATGCGACAAAAAGAATGAGACCGGGATTCTATTATGATGATCACAAATTTACATATAGTTTGGCATATAGTAATAACGTAACAAAGACAGGTGATCTAGTTACTCTACCATATACTGATACAGATTTTATTATACAACCATTTTCAAGTACTACACAAGCTCTTAATCCTTTTAATATTACAAACTGGATTGGTTCAATAAAAACATTTCCCGCTTCTGATACTTGGTTTTCACAAGGAGCGAGGCCTGATGTTACTACGAACTTAGAGGGTCAAAACGATAACTGGACATTAAGTCCGGCTTCTGGTAGAACAGGATTTGGTTCACAGTATGATGATTGGAGTACTAACTGGACAGGGAAACAAGTAACTGAACAACCACAAGCTGGTGTAGATAAAGTTGGTAAGATAGCCAAGGCGAATAGAAGTACAACAGAAATGAACGATTCTAAATCAAGAATTGGAATTTCTGCTAATACTCCACCAGAATCGGTTATTAAAACAATAGGAAATAAAACTCTTGATAGTACAGTTGTACCGTATGTAAGAGGACAAACTGTTCAATTTGCTGCAACTGGATTACAACCATTTACTAATGTTTATGTATACTTTAGTGAAACAGATGTATCTGCAAGTGTTAGACCAGCAAGTAAACTTACTCTCACTTCTGTTAACAATACATTTCAAGTTGGAGAAACACTTAGAGATGCGGCAAATAACTATGCAACTGTTTTGTTAGCTTCTAATACTACAACACAAAACACTGCTACCATTTATATTTCTAATGTAACAGGAAATAATTCTTCTACACAAGCTAATAAATACGGTGTTGCAAATTCTCTTCCAGAAGGTTTACGTGAAACATTTCCAGGAACTATAGGCACAGCAGCCGCAGTATTTCCTGTGGCCAATACTGTAGAAGGTTTAACTAGTACAGCACAAGGAACTATAAACACAAGATTACATAATGAGATAGGTGTAGCCAATGGTATTATGAAGACTGATGTTTCTGGCCAGATTGCAGGAGAGCTTTATGTTTCTGATGCAACTTGGAGATCAGGAAATAAACTTCTTAGAGTTACAGATAGTGCACTTAATAATGTTGCCGCTACTGTCACAGCATCAGAGTCAACATTTGGTGTAAAAGGTATTCTACAGAATCGTGAACAATTAATAATTTCAACAAGAGAAACTATTAATCAAAGAGAACTTCCTAATGATGAAGCAATTGTTAGAGATACTACTACACGTTCAACAGAAAAAACAAATTGGATCAATCCAACATGTCAAACATTTCATGTTGATCCAAATGCATTTCCAAAAGGTTTATTTTTAAGAAATGTTACTTTGAATTTTTATTCTAAAGATACATATCTTCCTGTCACATTACAGATTAGACCAATCGTTAATGGTTTCCCAAGTGCTTCTAAAGTATTACCATTTAGTGAAGTTGTATTGGATCCAGATCGTGTACAGGTTTCAACGACAGCAAATGCTTCAGTAGCAAATACAACTACAAGAACAACATTTACTTTTGATTCCCCCGTTTATCTGTCTCCAGATGAATATGCAATAGTTGTTACATCAAATAGTCCTGATTATGTTTTACATCTTGCAGAAGAAGGCGCAACATCTTCTGGATCGGTTGCTAAGATATCTAAACCTCCATTTGTTGGTTCATTCTTTAAGCCACAGAACTCGGGAATTTGGGAAGCTCAACCAAACAAGTATGTGATGTTCAATATGCAAAGAGCTGATTTTACTGTAGGAGCAGGAGGAAATACCAACTTTGCAAAATTTATTTCACATTCAAATTCTGCAGCAAGTAATACCGCAAATGTAATGGCTGATAAAATTAAAGTAGGAACTTCTACAATAGATTTTAGTGATACTTCCGTTCAATGGAAATACGCAGCATCTAATGGCACATTTACATTGGCCGATGGTACTGAAGGTTCTGCAGATTATGTAGTATTCAGTCCAGATCAGAATTATGAATTGATAGATCGTAAGAGATTGGTTTATGGTTCTAACGGATCCTTTAGAATAAGAGCAGAAATGACATCTGCTAATTCTCATGTTTCTCCTGTTATTGATCTTGATCGATTGAATGTGGTTTCTATAGAAAATAATATTGATGATGCGGGACTTTCTGATCCAGATTTTTCTGTATCAACACCAGGTTCCGGTTATGTGAATGTTGCTCCATCAGCATATACTGCAGCAGTAGTAGGTGGTGGAACCACAAATACTGCAACAGTAAATGTTCATGTTGAATTAGTAATGAATGTTGTATCACAAACTACTCCGGCCACACTTTTAACATCTAATACGACTCATAACTTAGCCGATGGATACCGATTTGTCGTTGGTGATGCAGTAATGTGTAATACTTCAACTAATGCAGGTGCTACTGATAGCGGTGTATTTGGAATTGTTTCAGATGTAACTGTTTCTAATACTCTTGATCCTAAATCTAACGTAACATCAGTTACTATTAAAACAAATGCAAACAATAGTACTGTTCCCACAGGCGGTGGTGCTGGTGCATTTAAAGATGGTGTTTTGATATGGGCAAATGCAAATGCTATGGCTAATGTATATGGTCAAAGCGCTACTGAACCATATAGTAACACGAAGATGATTGTAAATAAAGCAAACGGCTATGTTTCTAATGTTGTAATACATACTGCCGGTTCGGGTTATGTTCAGAATCCAACTATTACTATGGCTACTGTTAGTGGAACAGGTTCAATTAACGCAGCTGTACAATGTACAGGAGAAGAAAGAAATAGTGGCGGACCAATCGCAGCAAAATATATTTCACGAAGGGTTACTCTTAAAGATGGATTTGACGCCTCAGACTTAAAGGTTATTTTAAATGCATATAAACCGTTAGGTACAAATATTCATTTATATTACAAGATTAAGAACGCAGATGATCCAGATGATTTTGATTTAAAAGATTATACACTAATGTCACAAGAGACATCTTCTGGAACAGTTTCTAAAGGTAAAGAGGATATTCAGGAATTTATCTATAAAACTCCTTCAGAATCCGTAGCATATACATCAAATAAAGTTAGATACGAAACGTTTAAAACATTCGCAATTAAGATTGCATTAGTGGCGAATACTTATTACGATATGCCTAAAGTAAAGGACATGCGAGCAATTGCATTAGATTAATATGAGTATACAACAAGTTCAAACAGATGATCCTAGTTTTGTTAGAGACATTCATTCTAAAGCACTGTTAAACACAGATTACATTGCTTTACAACGACATAGAAGAGAACAAGTGTATTTTCAGAACCAACAGAACGATATAAATATATTAAAGAACCAAGTTCAAGAGCTTTCAAAAGTAAGAGAGGAAATGATTGAAATAAAAGTTCTTCTTAAACAAATAACTTATAAAAAAGAGAGTAACTAATGACTGCTACAGTTATCTTATCTGATACCTTTGGAGACTTTAAAGATAAAACCAATGAACTTATAGCAATGACTCAAGCTGCTGGGATGGCCGCAGGAAATCCCATAAAGCTTCAAAGTACTACACAGTCAACAAGCAATACTACAGGTTCAATCATTACTGCCGGTGGTGTTGGAATAGCCAAAGATGTGATTATTGGAGGAAGTGTTAATGTTCATGGAAATTTACACGCAAATGGAAATATTTCTTCAGACGGAGATTTAACTCTTGGTGATGCAGGAACAGATTCAGTAACTTTTGCTGCGGACGTAAATTCTCATATAATACCAAATACAGATAACACTTTTGATTTAGGTTCATCTTCACAGGAATGGAGAAATCTTTATATAGATGGTACTGCTACTATAGATGCAATTCAAGCTGATGAAACTATAACAGTAGCAGGAACAACTCAATCAACAAGTAACACATCAGGTTCTATTGTTACTGCTGGTGGTGTAGGTATTGCAAAGAATGTAACTATCGGTGGTAGTGTTAATGTCCACGGAAATCTACATGCAAATGGTAACATTACTTCAGATGGTGATTTAACACTTGGTGATGCGGCAACGGATTCTGTAACTTTCGCGGCAGATGTAAATTCTCATATAATTCCAAATACAAATGATACTTTTGATTTGGGTTCAGTTTCACAAAAATGGCGGGATTTACATATTGCAGGAAATGTTAATTCTGTTCCGGCTACAAGTTTAGCCACAGTCGGTGATGTAATGGCACTTTCAATAGCATTGGGTTAAATAAATATTAAAATAAAGGAATAAAAATATATGGCAAATGCATTCAAAAATAAAACACAGCGGCAAATTGGAACGAGTTTGACTGCACTTGAGTCATATACTGTTCCTGGATCGACTGAAACTACTGTAATTGGATTAACAATAGCAAACACAACTGCATCACAAATACTAGTAGATGCCACATTAAATGATGGATCAAATGATTTTTATATTGTCAAGGAGGCACCGGTCCCAGTTGGCTCAAGTTTAGTTGTAATTGGGGGAGATCAAAAAGTGGTGCTCATGCCTGGAGATAGTGTAAAAGTTAAATCCAGTGCTGGCACTTCAGCAGATGCAATTATGAGCATACTGGAAATCACATAATAATAAGGAATAAACAACCATGGCAGTAATAGGAAGACCAGCTCCACCATCAAAACTAAGTTCATCAGATATAGCAGACAATGCGATTGGTACTGCACATATTCAAGCAAATGTTATTACACATGCAGACTTAGCACCCAATTCAGTTACTAGTTCTGAAATGGCTGATGATGCTGTTGGTATTGCCGAACTTTCAGCTTCCGGAACCCCTAATGCAACATCATTTTTACGAGGTGATAATTCTTGGCAAGTAGTTGATACAGAAGGAACAGGAATTAAGTCAACTGGTGAATCTGGAGGTAATAAGTTTCTGAGAGAAGACGGTGATGGCACTTCAAGTTGGCAAGTAGCAGGTTCACCCTCTATAACAGATAATGGTAATGCTACTGCTTTGACTATTGGAGCTGATGAAGGTTTAACAATAAATGGCTCACTACAACAACTTACAAATAGAAATCTTTCCGGCACATATAGCTCACACGAATTATTCATAGCGGATGGTTATACTCTTACAGGAAATATAACTGTAAATGAAGATATAGTTTTAACTAAATTATCTGATGATGGAAATACTCTAACCCTTACTACTGATGGCACTTCACGAACAATTACTGGAACAGGTTCAATAGAAGCTTCAACAATTGCTCAGACTCCGGTTACAAGTGTAACTGGAATGACAGGAGAACTTGGAAGTGCTGTTACTGGTAGTCCTAATCTTAATCTTACTTCAGGCACAATAGGTTCTACTGTTACTTTTCCAACCGGACATATTTTAGGTGTACAGAATGCAGTTATGCAAGGCACACAATCAATAAGTACTTCACTTATAGATGTTACAGATGGTACTACTGCACTTTCGGTTACTTCTACAAACACCAATGCAACAAAATTTTATATTGTCGCAATGGTATATTGTGGTACCGATAATGATGTGGGCACTCACTTTGAGTTATGGTCTAAAATAGATGGTGCCAGTTATGCTAAACTTGACGCTGCGCATAGTAATTATGGAGGTGGCGGATCATCTCATAAAGACTTTATGTTTGCCGCAGCAGGCGATAATGATACTTGGAACCGATATACTGGAACTCATTGTACGAGCTCGTATTTATGGACACCCGGAAGTTTTTCAACGAGTGTGTCAGTTAAAATTAGAGCTGACGGATATTCAGGAACAACTTACATAGGAAGAAACTATACCCATGATAACAATTCAGATTGGGCACATGCAGTTCCTAGTTCTATAACTATGTGGGAAATTAAATAAGGTAATTATGTCAGTAATAACAAAATTTGATGCGGTTGTATCGTTAATCGGAGAAAATGGATCAGTATCTTGTATGGATGGAAATGATATATCAACTTTCTATTATCAAGGATGTGAAGCACCAAAGTCAGCCGATATAGATGCAAAACTGCTAGAATTACAGGCTGAATGGAACGCAAAACAATATGCCAGAAAAAGAGCTCAAGAATATCCAGACCTCGCAGAGCAGTTAGATTACATATATCATAATGGAATAGCAAAATGGAAGTCAGATATGATAAAACCCGTAAAAGATAAGTACCCTAAAGGATAATAACAGATGCCAGATTTAACGATTAAACCAGTAGGCGCGCAAGGCAATAAGTTAATTTTGCAAGATCAGGCCGGTGATCCAGTGCTTACAACTGGAGATTCTGGTGTTACGGCCGGATCAACTATACTTGCAACTAAAACTGGAGCTGAAACTTTAACGAATAAGACTCTGACTGCACCTACGATTACAGACTTGAGTAATTTTTCTGGAACTTTACCACCGACAGTAAGTGGAGGGAAATCACCTTTTGCTTTATCGGCTGCTAACTCTTCAACATCAGTAAATGCAAAAGCCTTTACTGGAATTCCTTCATGGCATAGACATATTTATTTGTTTATAAACGGATTATCTTTTAGTGATAGCGCTGATATGATAATGCAATTAGGTTATGGATCAACAACTTATCAAACTTCTGGTTATACTTCTATGATGTCAAATGCAATAGCTCAACAGACAACATTAGCATCTGGTTTTGGTATAAACGTATCTTCACTTGGTCGGTACTGTTACGGAATGTCAATATTTACTCGTATGAATGATACCACATATTATTGGCAAAATTTTATGTCAGCTCACACTAATGTACCTACTTATGCGGCAGGACAAGCTATATTATCAAGTGGGCCAGCAACAGCAATACAAATTAAAGGTTCTTCTGGAGTTCAGGATGCGGGAACTGTTTATGCAGGATGGGAGTAATATGAAAAGATCAAGTTTAGATGTAATAACAGGTGAAATAACTGAAAGTCAACTATCACAAGAAGAAATAGATAAAGGTGTTGAGGCCGATAAATTAGCATTTGATGCTTTAAATTATGCGGAAAAAAGAGCAAGTAAATATCCACCACTCACAGAACAATTAGACTTACTCTGGCATGCAATTGATGCCGGTACACTAGATGACAGAGATCATAGAAATAAATTTTATACAACATTAAAACAAGTAAAAGAAAATAATCCTAAAGGATAATGAATGGCCGATTTAACTATTAAACCTCAAGGTGGACCGGGAAACAAACTAATAATCCAAGATCAGGCCGGGAATCCCCGCATTACTACTAGTGATGCAGGGATTGATATTCCTGCTGTTACGGGAAATTTTGCGGCCGCGGGGAATGTTACATCTACGGGAAATCTAACAGTTGCAGGTGATATTATTCCATCTTCTCCATTGAGTCACAGGAATATGATAATTAATGGTGGGATGCAAGTCTGGCAGAGAGCAACTTCATCAACTGCATGGGCAAAAGGGACTTTCCCCTATTTAACTGCTGACAGATGGTTATTTGCTGGTCATACTTCTCTAGATCAATATGCTTGCACCTTGTCACAAGGCACAGTAGATGGAGATGCTTTGTTAGAAGGACACAAATATAGTTTTAAAGTTCAAACAACAACACCTGAAACTGCGGCTGAAGCGGGAGAAGAACTTCACCTTAGACAAATTATTGAGGCACAGAATTTACAACATTTAGCATATGGGACTGCAAGTGCTAAAACTACTACATTGAGTTTTTGGGTAAAAAGTTCAGTAACAGGTACATTTGCTTTTTCAATATATCAAGCCGATGGTGTAAGAGATATTGGAGCAACATATACAATAAATTCGGCAAATACTTTTGAGAAAAAAACTATAACTATTGCTGGAGATACTGGTGGAACTATTAATAATGATAATGGACAAGGTTTATATTTGCGTTGGTGTCTATTAGCTGGTGCGGATATGAAAGGTACAGCAAACTCAACTTGGGCGGCTGGTGCTGATGCAAGGTTTGCAACTGGTCATACTAATACAAGTTTCCATACTACTGACAACGCTACATGGGAAATTACTGGTGTTCAGTTTGAAGTAGGCAGTAACGCAACTCCATTTGAACATCGTAGTTATGGGGATGAGTTGTTAAGGTGTAAGAGATATTATCAGAGAAAACAAGGAGGTATTTCTAATGGACAGTCAAATCCTTCAGGTGTAGTTTATGGAATTATATCGTATGAAGAAATGAGAGCTGCACCAACTATTACTTCATCGGGAACTTTGTATTGGAATGATGGTGGTGCACAAGTCCCCACGACTTACAATGTTGCTTATTGGATTTCTACTATTGGTTGTTCTGTTGGTTATACAGGCACGGCAACTGTGAATAGACCAATGACAGTTTATAGTGCAGTTTCAGGAAATAATGGATTAGCCCTTGTTGCGGAGTTATAAAAAATGAAAATTGAATCAGCAAAATATATGAAGTTTGATCCATCACAACCCGACATTAGGCCGGGGATTGATTGTATTAATGCAGTTATTGATGGTCATCTTTGTGGTGTTCCTATAGATGAAGAAAACACAGATTATCAAGCAATACTTGAATGGGTTGCAGAAGGTAACACCATTGAACCAGCAGATGAGGAATAATCAATGCCAGATTTAACAATTAAACCAAATGTAGGAAATGGAAATAAGGTAATTATCCAAGATCAGTCTGAAACTGCTGTTTTCACTACTGCTGATTCTGGGGTAACTATTGCTAATGCTTCTTTGACTGCGCCAATATTAGGTACTCCTACTTCTGGAACATTGACAAACTGCA
>VTLG01015891.1_pt1 | contig 16285 bp, 9 predicted proteins | sample 4694571 | NCBI WGS metagenome assembly VTLG01 (sample SAMN12604809, study PRJNA352737) | marine metagenome | biome: ENVO:00000447; feature: ENVO:00000209|ENVO:00000569|ENVO:01000036; material: ENVO:00002151; isolation source: viral sequences binned using virsorter ...
GACTCGCAATGGGAGCTGATTCATTGAATCCAGCTGCTGCTGTTGAGCTTATCGCTGGAGCTGCGGTATCTAACTCTACAACTGCTTTCTCATAATTTATACGGGAGCTTCGGCTCCCCCTTTTTTTTATATGGCTTCCACAACTATTGATCTCGATACCGAACTATCCGCAGTAAACAGTATACTGGGGGCTATCGGACAATCACCGTTGACTACTCTTAATTTTGACAACCCAGAAGTAGCAATAATCTATAATCTACTCCGTGATGCTAACGTAGACACGCAGGCAGAGGGGTGGCATTATAACACAGAAAAACATGTAAAGTTTTCTATAAACTCTGATGGTAAAATACCTATTGGTAATGATATACTTTCAATGGACTTACATGATAATCAAGCTAAACGTACATATAACTTTGTACGTCGTAATGGTTTTTTATATGACAAACAAGATCACACAGATGTATTTACAAGTGACTTAGATCTCGATGTTGTCAGATTATATCAGTTTGAAGACTTACCTATCGTTTTCAGAAGATATATAACATATAGAGCTTCTAGAGTAGCGGCTACCAAGTTAGTTGCAAACCCTCAGCTAGTTAAGCTACTAGCTCAACAAGAAGCTATTGCAAGAGCTGCTCTTATGGAATATGAATGTAATCAAGGCGATCACAGTATGTTTGGATTTGAAGACAACTCTGCATATCAAACCTATCAACCTTGGAGAAATCTTAGAAGATAATGGCAAGTATCACACAAACTATCCCTCAATACTCACTAGGAATGTCAGAACAGCCTGACCAGCTAAAGTTTCCCGGTCAGGTATCAGAGGTAACAAATGCAATCCCAGACTTAACCAAAGGTTTGTTCAAAAGACCGGGTGCAAAAAGAATCGGAACTGACAAGCTAACTAACGTACAGAGTGGTGGTTCGTGGTTTCATTATTTCCGTGACGAAACAGAAGGATCTTACATAGGTCAAGTAGCACCCGATGGTCAAGTCAGAGTCTGGCGTTGTAATGATGGGCAACAAATGACTACCAGCTATACACATAATGGTGTTAATCATCAGACAGCAGTACAAAACTATCTTCAAACAGCTACACCAGAAAACTTACAATTCTTAACAATTAACGATACTACATTTGTTAATAATAGAGATAATAGTAATTACACTCAAGCAGAGATAGATGGCGGTGGCACTCCAGCAGGCATATCAGCTGGTGATGCTAGAACAGTTACTACCGTTGGTACAACAGGAACTACAGATGCTACACCAGATGTTCACTTCGGGTTCATAGAACTCTTACGTACAGAAAACGGTAGACAATATGGTATAGATCTTAACAATAGTACACACGTTACAACAATTAAACGAGCTACACGTGTTAAAATACAGAGTGATACACTCAATGAAGGAGACGGCACAGGACACTGCCCCGGTGTTGGTACACAGGTATTTAGTGTAGACTCTGGTAGTAAGAAAAACTTAATATTTAGAATCAATACTTTGGGACAACAAGGAGTTAGTCCTAACTATAGTGCTAGCCAGAATGGCCCCGGTGGTAACAACTACAGATGTAGCTATAATAGAGAGGTTGTCCTGTTACATGGTGGTGAAGGTTGGGAAACTGGTAACACAACTACAGTAACGTTAGACTCTGCATCACAGAATTTTAACTATACTATACGTGTAGAAGACCACGAAGAAACACAGATTAATGCAACAATTACTGCTAACGGCAATGACTCTGGAGTTATACGACCAGAGCCAACACCTTTTGATTCTGATACAGCTGTTACTGCTGATACTATTATTGGTGGTATTCTAGCTGAGTTACCGGCTAGTATTACAGGTAAACATATAGGCACAGGTATTTACTTATCTAGTGCAAACCCTTTTACTATTAATGTAGTAGAAGAAGATCTAATGAGATGTTTTCAATCTTCTGTAAATGATGTATCAAACTTACCTAACCAGTGTAAGCATGGATATATTGTAAAAGTTAATAACGCTTTGAGAGCAGAAGAAGATGATTACTACCTAAGATTTGAAGGTCAAAACGATAAAGATGGTGCTGGATCTTGGGTCGAGTGTGCTAAACCTAGCATAGCTAAATCTTTGACTAACATGCCACTTGCTATACAACGTACAGCTGCAACAACATTTACAGTCAGACCTTTTGATTATCAGGATAGAAGAGTTGGTGATGACACAACTAACCCTTTGCCATCATTTGTAGGATCACGTATCAACAAAGTATTGTTCTTTCGTAATAGATTAGCACTGCTGTCAGGTGAAAACGTGATTACCTCACGACCGGGTACTTTAGGATTACCTGACTTCTTTGTCGAAACAGCGTTAACTGTATCAGCAGCTGACCCGATTGATATATCTGCTGCATCCATGTTTCCTTCAGAGCTGTTTGATGGTATAGAAATGAATACAGGTTTGGTAGTATTCAGCACAAACCAACAATTCCTACTTGCATCAGATGATACAGTTTTGAACCCTGATACAGCTAAGTTACGTAGTGTATCTACATTTAACTATAATGAAGATATGCCTCCTATATCTTTAGGCACAACTATAGCTTACGTTGACAACTCTGGTAAGTTCAGTCGATTTAATGAAATGGCTAACGTACAAAGAGAGGGTGAACCTACTGTTGTAGAGGTAAGTAAAATCGTACCAACACTGCTTCCTAAAGATATAGATTTACTTACAAACTCTAGAGAAAACTCTATAATATTAATAGGTAAAACAGGCTCAGATGAAGTAATCGGTTATAAATATTTCCAAGTAGCTGATAAAAGGCAGCAGGCTGCGTGGTTTAAATGGAAACTAAACAATCCTTTAATTTATCATTTTATTATTAATGATGAATATTTCTTTTTAGATAGTGATTACTATTTACAAAGTATTAAGTTAGTACAAGCTGACTCAGACCCCTCTATTTTACAAGACAATGTCGACTTCTTACTTCATGTGGATAATCATACTACTGTTAGCGGTGGCAGCTTTAACGCAACTACAAACACCACAACCTTCAGTAGTGTGGGCTGGCTGAACACAGTCACCACTCCTAACCACGATCTAGTGGTAATTGATACCAACACTAACTCAACAAGAGTTGGACGATATGGTAAACCTACCGTTTCTGGTACAAGCTTTACTTTACCGGGACAATGGACAGATAGTTATATTATAGGATACTTGTACCCATACGAGGTTAAGTTTCCTACATTCTATGCTACAAAAACAGATGGTACTGTTTCCAGATCTGATGTAAATTCATCTCTAGTACTACATAGACTCAAATTTCATTTTGGAAAGATAGGTCTTTATGAAACAACACTTGAACGAGTCGGTAAAAACGACTACACAGAAGTATATGAATCAACAGAACTTGACGAGTACGACGCATCTGATGCACCATATCTCGAAGAGTTTATCAAAACTGTCCCAGTCTACGAAAAAAACACAAACGTAGATGTGACACTCAAATCGTCACACCCAGCTCCAGCTACATTACGTGCTGTATCTTGGGAAGGTGACTATTCACCCAAATTTTATAAACGTGTCTAATTATATACACCCAATTACACTGGAGGCTGCCGCTCAGGTTGCCTCTAATCTCCGTCCAGATGATCGCAGAGAGGTCGAAGAAGGCCATGGTATACCATCAGCCCTCTTACCCTCTTTGATGTCTCAGAATCCCTCCTACGTGTATTTTACAGTGCCTGACGGCAAGACTGCTGGCATGGCCGGAGTAGGAGAAGAAGGTGATATTTGGATGCTTTGCACTCCAGAAATACACCGATATCCAATTACATTTGCAAGAGAGGCCAAACGGTATGTCGATAGCCGTACTGAGCCACTCCTCTGGAATATAGTTGACAGTAGAAACACAGCACATCTTAGATTGCTCAAGTTTCTTGGCTTTAAGTTTTTACGTAAGTTAAAACATGGGCCGAACAATGTAACATTTATTGAATTTTGCCGTGTGCGTAGACGCTAATGCAGGGGCAAGAGCAGCCGCTCGAGAAAGAGCTGCTCAGAAAGATGCAATCTTTGCCCAACAAGGACTTCAGTTCTTTAATAAAGAAACACAACTCGCAAGAACACAAAATAGAAATGTCATAGGTTTATCACGAGATCAAAGTGATGCCTATGCTGGTGCACTTGCCCAACAAGGTAAAGGCCGTAAACAATTAGAAAACGCTGCTCGTAAGTACTTTAGATCAAAGGGCACAGTTAACGAAGGCGGTAGATCAAGACGTTTTGGTGTTGCTAATTATCAAGGACTACTAGCAGCACAGTCAGAAGTAGAATCCGTTATAGATAATATACTTGGCCGTAATATGGCATATGCACAGCAAGGTGCTTTGCGTAAATTCCAAGCTGCACAAGCTCGAGGTAGAGAAGCTCTAGGTATACCAGCTGCATACGGTGCACCTGTAATGATGCCTCCTACAAACAGGTTAGGTGGTGCTCTACAGATAGCAAGTCAGGTAGCAAGTATTTACAGTGGATTTGGCGGTGGCCCACTTAGCTTTGGTAAGCCACCTACACCGACTCCTACTATAACCACTTCGGGTATGTTCTCTGGTGGCATAACAGGATCTGCTTTAGGTGCTGCACCGTTTAGTACATATGGTGGTCTTATTGGAAGTAACCCATTCAGTTTTTAAATTATGACATCATCATTCCAAACCATAGTAGGTGCAGAACGGGATAAGATACCCAATATTTCTGCTACTAACTATTCAGAAACAGAACCTGATCTAACCGATAGTGTCAATGCTCAGATAGATGCTAATATACAGGACACTAAAGAGTTCTATGACCAGATGGCTAATATACAGCAGTTGATTGCAGAGACTCCTATGAAAAATTTGGAGTCTTTAGCACAGTTTTCAAGATCAGCTAGTGAAGCTATGGGTGTCTATAGAAAGAAACAAGAAGCACAAGCTCTTGTAAATGAATCTATGGCTTTTTTAGATAACAATGCTTTAGATCAGATTAGAACAGCAGAAGGTAAATTTAACTTAGAAAATGCTAAGTTTGACAATGAACTTCTCAAAGAAAATACAGAAGAATCTATCAACTTTTTAAGAACTAGAAACGCATCACTACCAGAAGATATTACTACTAGAGAACTGTTAAGAAGACTAAACGAAAACTATTTTGGTGCTAGACAGCAGTTTATCAATGAAAATGGTGGTAAAGATATAACTGATATAGACGAGTATATGCAGCTACATGGTGCTGCTGATGAGTTGATGATTACTGGTATGCTTATGCAGGCTGAAAAGCTTGGTGTAGATATAAATAGTCGAGAGTTTAGAAAATTATTTTACCAAACAGTTTATCCAAATATAAAACAAAGAAGAGAAACCAATATACAAACTTGGAAGTCAGAAGCTAATCGAAACTTTGAAACAAATAGAACAAAAAAGCTTGATAAGATTATTGTTGACACCTTACAGCCATACGATGCTAATAAGCAAATGGATGTAGATGTCATAACTCTTGTAGAAACTATCAAAAATACTATGAACTTTGATACAACCAAAGAGGCTACTGATTATCTTTTTGCAAGAGTTGCTGCCCAAGTTGACTCAGAGCAGCCACAGCTAAATATATCACATTTAAACTATCTATTTGATGGTGCTATACATAGGCATGAAGGAAACGGTGGTAAACTATATAAGTATGCTGATGGGCCATTTGGTGGTAAAGATGCTAACGCTTCGCTGATACAAAAGCTAGAAACAAAACTAGCTTTAGAAACTGATAGAAATATTAGAGCTAACAAAGCAATAGCACAACAAGAGTTAGATGACCTTAATCGTCAATATAATGGGCAGCCACCAATAGGATTACTACAACAAAAGTATGAAGAACTAGAAAACAGATTTCCAAATATTGATGTTAGATCTCTGCAAGTTGGTGCTAAGAGTGTTACCAACGGCGGTGCATACGAAGGTAGAGCTGGTCAAGGAGATCCTGACATTGACTTTTTAGGACAGATAGAAAGTGTATTTAACATACCAAAGAAGGATCTTAGTATAGATCAGCAAATTGAAATACAAAGAGCTTACGGTGATTTTAAAGCACTTGTCAAAAACCAAACAGATAATGGTATTGACCCGCTAAAAGCTAAAAAACTTTTCTTACCACAAGTTCAAAAAGCTCTATTAGAAGGTAAGTATTCAGATTCAAGAGTCGAAGCAAGACTAGGTAAAGATGTTAGATCTCAAGACATAAATGCGGATAGAGCATATATAGAAAAAGATTTTAACAAAGTATCTAATCAAGGTGACTTTGTGTCTATACATGAGAAACAGGCATTAAGTGAGCTAAAAAGACATTACTTATACGGTGAGCCGTTTCCATCATATTTTTATGGTGTAACTAGAGGCACAAACCAATCTCCTTATCAGTATGCAGACGATAGATTTAGAGCTATGGGTGGATACGATGAGAACAATGCTATAGCTCAACGCTTTGAAACTAAAGATGGTGTCCTTATTGACCCACAGTTTGGTCTAACAAAGAAAGAGTTAAACGAACTTGAAGCAAAACCTCATCTTACTAAAACATATGCTAAAATATTAGAACCAGAAAAAACTAAAAAGATTCTAGAAGGTTTTAAAACAGGTAATGATGTAGGGTCATTTGACTCAGCAGTTGGCCCTAAAAAACGAGGTGCTGAAAAACTTACTGTTGGCGAACTTCTTGTTTATGGTGAAAGAGGTGCTGGTAACTTTGGACTTTTTGGTTTAAGTGCACAAGAGTTGAAAGATGCTGTAAGATTTTTACCACCAAGTTTTAAAGATAAAGAATTTAACGAAGAAACCCAAAGCTTCTTAGTGCTAGAACTAATTAGGCAACGTGCTAATCGTACTAATAGTATTAGAGGTGCTATTATACAAGCTAAAAAAGGCGGTGAAGCAACTGTATTTCAAGGTGATGAAAAAGAGGGTAGCTGGGATAGACTGACTAAGTTAGATGATAAAGAACGAAATGCTTTATTAGATGTATTTCCACAACTTCGTAACATACCTATGAATCAGTTTCAAAACCTTACACAAGGCGTAGTCCTAGGTCTTCAAACTGAGATAAATAATTATCAAAGAAATAGAGAAAGACTAAAAGAATTACGTAAAAACAACAGAAAAACTAGAAGATGACAGACTCAAATTACTCTAGCGTAGAATTAGACTTAGATCCTGATGAAGTTGATTACATCGAGGAAGCTGCTAATAATGCTGCGGATGAGTACGAGCGAGCGTTAGAAGCACAAGAAGAAGCACAGTCACAGTTGGAACAGGAAGAACAGGTAAGTAAAGAAGTACAAGACGATCCTAGAAATGCTGACAACTGGGGTGCTAAGGCACTCATAAAGGAGGGACAATCCATATTGTCTGGAGGACTTCAAGATACGGCATCATCGCTCGCTACATTCCCAGAACGCACAGTAGATGCGTTGTCTGGAGCAATGCAAAGAGAGAGGCAAGAGACTGGTAGATACAGACCAGACTGGAGCCCATTCGGAGCATATGACAATCCAATAGAAACAAAAACATGGTGGGGTAAACAGTTACGCGGCTTGGTACATTTTGGTACACTAGCAGCCGGTACAGTTGTAGCAGCCAAGGCAGCCGCAGCTACTGGTGTAGTATCAATACCAGCTGGTTTAGTCGCACTATCAAAAGGCAACCTAGTCAGAGGTGCAGCTGTAGGAGCTGTGTCTGACCTTATATCTAAAGAGTCAGACGAGCAAAACGCCTTAGCTGCATTACGTGATAGGTTTGGTTGGATAGATACACCAATATCTACCAAAGATACTGACCACCCAGTTGTAATGAAACTTAAGAATATTGTTGAAGGTATGGGCATAGGTCTAGTCTTCGACGGGTTTGCATACACACTGAAAAAAGGTGGTGACAAAGCCATAGAACAAATAACAAAGCGTAACAAAAGTTTAGAGAACCAAACAGTGCAAGCTGGTTTGGCACAGCTTCGTAAAGGTGAAACAGAGTTTAGAGCAGATAAAAATGCACCTATATCTCAACCACACCAAGGAGCACATATATCAGAAGTAGACCCACAGACAGCTAGAGAACAGTTGTCAAAAACACGTACTCAATGGGGCTCAGAGGAGGGTTCTACTGGTAGTGTCACAACACCCATAGAACGAGAAAGAATAGCCTTAGAAGGTGGTACAGACGATGCTACGGTCGAACGTATTATGAAGAGTTTGATGAGCACAGAAAAGTTTGCAAAAGAACTTGAAGCTGCAAAAGGATCTAGAAAAGCGTTAGTAGCAAAATTTAGAGAAGCTATCGAAGGACATCAACGTATTACACAAGGCCGAAATGCTGTAGATATGTCACCACAGGAATATCTAAAAGAATTATTAGAAGCTAATCCTGACATAGTTGATGGTGTAGAAATATGGACATCTAAAAACGTAGTGATCGCTGATCTCGTAGTAGGCTCGCTTCTTAAACAGGTACGTGACTTAGGCGTAGCTGGTAGAGAGATAACAGATATTGTAGATATACAAGATATAGATGGCCCAGCCAAACAGCTTGTAGATACTATGCTGACTGCATTATACGAAACAAAGAAAGCTAGATTTGTAAAGTCTGACTCATTTAGAGAGCTAGGTCTTGGCAAGAAAAGTAAGAAAACTGTAGAAGAAGCTACAACTCAAGCCATGGAAGATACGAAAGAGTCTATCATGTCTATACTTAAAATTGCTAAGAATGACAAAGACGACAATATGTTGAACGCTTTGTTTGAAGCATTTTCTATGATGGAAGAGGTTAATACACTAGATGACTTTGACAACTGGGCAAGAAAAACTATCTTTGGTGGTGCACTGAAAGAAGGTGGTATCAACCGTACTGGTGCTATGATACGTGAGCTAGAAGGTGTAATGACACACAGCATACTATCTGGCCCTAAAACACCAGCTAGAGCTATCATGGGTACATCTACTGCAACAGTATTACGCCCGTTAGCACAAAGCTTAGGTGCAATATTAAGACTACCTTTTGATGGTAACGTAGCTGATGTAAGAGCTAGTCTTGCAGCAGTAAACGGTATGATAGAAGCTATACCAGAGTCATTTACTTTATTTAGAAGTAAACTAAATTCATACTGGAAAGGTGATATAAGACAAATAAAGACACGTTTTACAGAGTTTACAGCTGCTGACGATAACTGGGAGATACTACGTCGTTGGGCAGAAGATAGTGGCAGAGCTACACCCGGAGAAACAGCAGCGTTTCGTGTAGCTAACATGGCACGTCAGATGAACAACAATAACTTATTGACTTACTCTACAAAGATAATGGCTGCGACTGACGATGCTTTTGGTTTCGTGCTTGGTCGTGCTAAGATGCGTGAGAAAGCTATGCGTAGAGCTCTTGAGTTACAAGACAACGGTTACAAAACACCAAAGATAACAAAAGAGTTGATGCGAGCATACGAAGATGATTTTTACTCTCAAGTGTTTGACGCACAGGGTAATATTATTGACGAAGCTACACAGTTTGCACGTAGAGAAGTAACACTAACACAGGAACTTACAGGCTTTGCAAAAGGTCTTAACGATGTATTTAGTGCTGCACCTCTAGCTAAACCATTCTTTTTGTTTGCTAGAACTGGTGTTAACGGACTTGCACTTACAGGTAAGTATACACCCGGCTTTAACTTCTTAGTCAAAGAGTTTAACGATATAGCATTTGCCAATCCTAATGATCTAGCAAGTGTAAACAAGTATGGTATTTTTACAGCAGAAGAACTTGCTAACGCACGTGCTTTGCAAACAGGTAGATTGGCCATAGGCTCTGCTGTTACATTTATGGCAGCACAAGCTTGGATGCGTGGCGATCTAAATGGTAATGGCCCAGTTGACAGACAGAAAAGACAGCTATGGATAGATGGTAAGTGGGAGCCTAGAACAATTAAGATAGGTGCTGTTCGTATTGGTTACGATCAGTTTGAACCATTTAACCTTATTATGTCTACAATAGCTGACGTAGGTGACGCAAGTGAACTTATGGGTGAAGAGTGGACAGAAAACGAACTAGGTAAGATCTCGCTAGTTATAGCACAAGCTATTACAAGTAAATCATATCTAGCCGGTATACAGTCCTTTGTTGACTTATTTGCTGGTAGACCCGGACAAGGTGGACGTATTGTATCTGGATTAATTAACAACCAAGTACCGTTGGCTGGTATACGTAATGACTTAGGTAAATTATTTACACCATACATGCGTGAGATAAACTCAGGTATATTTCAGTCTATACGTAATAGAAACTTAATTACAGAAAATCTTTCAGTCAGTCAGTTACCTATTAAGTATGATATGCTAAATGGTAGGCCACTAAAAGATTGGGACTTTATGACAAGACTATATAACGCTGTAAGTCCTGTTAGTCTCAATTTAGATCAAGGCCCCGGCAGAGAATTTTTATTTGACAGTGGTTATGATCTTCGTACATCTACATACTATGCACCTGACAGCACAAACTTAACAGATCATCCTTATATTAGATCACAGTTTCAACGAGCACTCGGTTCTCTTAACTTAGAACTAGAACTTAATAAGTATGCTAAAGATAAAAGAATGTTAGCATCTATGGAACAGATGTACTCTGACATACGTGCAGGCAGGCGTGCTCAGTTTAATGCTAGGGACTACTATCATAACAGAATTATTGATAGATTATTTAAACAAGCCAAAGCAAGAGCATGGGCGTCTATCAAAGATGATCCTAAGATTGCAGAGGTAATCGAAAAACAACGTCGAGAAAAACTAGCACAAGTCGACAAAAGAACTGCATCCGCAAACATCCTCAACATATATAAATAATGTCACAACAATCCTTTCACCAACAAACAGCGACTGGAGCTGACATCAACTTTACAATTACTACATTCTCATCCGATGAAATAAAAGTATATGTTGATGGAGTTTTAAAGTCTGCTGGGTCTGATTATAATATTAATCCTTATAATGCTAACGGTCAAAGCACTGTAGACTGGATAGGTACAGCCCCAAGTAGCCCAAGCGTTGTTCGTGTTGTACGTCAAACAGACGTAATGAACAATGGTAATACTGCTGTAGAAGGTAGAGCTACGTTTCAAGCTGGTTCTTCCGTAAAAGCAGACGACCTAAATAATAATACAAAACAAGCTCTTAGAGCATTAAAAGAACAGCAAGATCAAAAAGTACAGTCATATGACTTTGAACCTCAAGCTGTTAATACTGCTGCACTTAAAGACTCAAACATAACTGAAGCTAAGATAGCAAACTCAGCAGTTACACAAAATAAATTAGCTAATAACTCAGTAGGTACACCAGAAATTATAAATGGTTCTGTGACTACAGATAAGATAGCTAATGATTCAGTCACTATGTCCAAGTTGGGCAGCGGTGCACTACCTACAGATATTACGATTGCAAGTGCAAACTTAGTAAACGGCACTATTAATGCTATTGACTTAGCTGGAGATTCTGTTGATGGCTCTAAAATAGCCGACAACAGTATTGATTCTGAGCATTATGTTGATGGGTCAATAGATAATGTGCACATAGCAAACTCAGCAGTTACTTCAAATAAAATTGCAAATGGAACTATTGAATCTACAGACTTAGCAGCTAACTCAATTACAACTAATAAAATAGTAAATGATGCTGTAACAATCGAAAAGATTGCAGATTCAGCTATAGTTACAGCTAGTGAGCAAGGAGGTCATACTATAAATGATACTACATTCTTTACTACTGCTGCTGCTGAAGCTAGATACTTTAACGCATCTACTGGAGAGACTATTAAAAATGGTGATACATTTCCAGACAATGATACTACAATCGCTACAACCGCAGCTATTAATGACAGAATCATTGACTTAGTTGACGATGTTGGTGGCTTTGTACCTATTGCAAATGAAACATCTTTTCCTACAGCTAACCCTGACGTTAATAATGGCAGTGGTACTCTTGTCTCTATTAAGTCTATATCAAGCACACGTACACCAAGCAGTGGCACAGTCACTATTGCAAATGGTGCGGGAACTGGTAACACTGTCACTATTACAGGCTGTGGATCTACAGTTCTTACAGCAGGCTTTGGTGTAATCGTAGAGACTACAACTACATTACATACATATGCGTTTCATAGATTAGTACCAAAAGCAACAGAGGTTACAACTGTAGCTGGTATCTCATCTAACGTAACAACAGTTGCAACTAACATTGCAGATATTAATACAGTTGCTGCTGATCTAAATGAAGCAACATCTGAGATTGATACTGTTGCAACTAATATTGCCAATGTAAATACTGTTGGTAATGCTATTGCTAATGTTAACACAACTGCTGGTAGTATAGCAAATGTAAACACTACAGCTGGCAGTATAACTAATGTTAACAATGTAGGTAACAATATATCTAATGTTAATGCAGTTCATAACAACGCATCTAATATTAACAGTGCAGTCAGCAATGCTAGTAATATTAATAGTGCAGTTAGCAATGCTTCAAATATTAACACTGTTGCAGGGTCTATATCTAATGTAAACACTGTAAGTACTAATATTAGTAGTGTAAATAATGTCAGCTCTAATATTAGTGATGTAAATAACTTTGCTGACTTATATCAAATACACTCTAACAACCCAACAACAGATGGTGGTGGTAATGCACTTGCTGCTGGAGACTTATACTTTAACACAAACGCTAACTCACTAAAAGTATATACAGGTAATGCTTGGGTAGATGGTGTTACAGCTACAGGTAACTTTGCTGTTGTAACTGGTAACACATTTACTGGAGATAACAGATATAACGATGGTGTAAAGGCTTTCTTTGGTACAGGAAGCGATTTTTCTATTAATCATAATGGCAGTTTTACACTATTAGATAATACTGTTGGTAACTTAATTTTAAGAAACCAAACATTTGGTGGTCAAATTAAATTACAAGCAAACGTTGGTGAAGAAGGTCTAATCGTAAAACGAGACGGTTCAGTAGACCTATACTACGATGGCAGCAAGAAGTTTGAGACTACAAGTTCTGGTGCAACTGTTACTGGAAATCTTTTTACTACTAATAAATTTAGAGGTAATGATAATGTAAAACTAGACTTGGGTACAGGTAATGACTTACAAATTTATCATGATGGAACAGATAATGTAATTAATAATAGTGGTACTACACTTGCAATTTTTAGAGGAACAACTCAAGCTGGTAACTCTGTATTAGAAGTTAGATCAAATCATGGAGCTACTGGTCAAGTTAAATTTAAAGTAGATGGAAATGGAGATGTATTAATTCCAACTGATTCATCTAAATTACAATTAGGTGTTGGTCAAGACCTACAAATTTATCACACTGGATCACATTCTCATATTCAGAATTATACTGGTGAATTTAGAATTTTAGGAAACCAAATAAGATTAAAAAATAAAGATAACGATGAAACATATCTTTCAGCAAACGATAATGGAGCCGTAGAACTCTACTATAACAACACTAAAAAGTTAGAGACTACAGATAATGGTGCTGACTTATTTAACAGATTTAGAATTTTAGGTGGAACTGCACCTTCACTTCAAATAAATCGTGACTCAACTGGTAATAATACAGCAACCAGAATGATGTTGGGTCTGGCTACTGGAGCTAATAACTTTATTAATGGTTCTACTACAGATGACATAGTTTTAAATACTCCACATAGATTCATTGTAGGTCATTCTACTAATGAGATAATGGCTATATTTGATCCTGATGGTGAGGTTCAATTAAGACATGACAATAGTACAAAGTTTCAGACTACAAGTGAGGGAGTTTCAATAACAGGTCATGTAGCTATAGCTGATAATAACCAAATAAGATTCGGTGATAGTAATGATTTAGTTATTCAACATAATACTAACGAAAACTATATACAAAGTAACAGTGGACATATTTATATAAGGGCTAATGTTGATGATGATGAAGGAGATAATATCTATATACAACCTAAATCTGGTGAAAACTCAGCAGTATTTACTCATGATGGAGCCGTAGAACTCTACTATGACAATGGTAAAAAATTAGAAACAACTATTATTGGAATAACAACGACTGGTCGTATAAATCAACAAGTCAATAGTAGTACAGTATTACCTACAAGTTATGGTGTTTATGCGTATCAGGCTTACGACCATGAATTAGTAATAGATAATAATACAGCTGGAAACGAAGGTTCTTTTGCAGGTATATATTTTAACGCTGGTGCAGATACTGATGGTAGTAAGGTTGGAACAGCAAGAATTAGTGCAGTAGAAACAGGTAATTTTAAAGCTGATTTAGTATTTGGTACAAGAAATACAGATTTTAGTGAAAAATTAAGGATTAGGGCTGATGGTGATATTCGACTACCAAACGATAACCAAAAGTTACAATTTGGTGCTGCTCAAGATATGGAGATCAATCACGATGGATCAAATAGTTTTGTAACTAGCAGCACAGGACAATTATATTTAACCAGCTCAAATAATAGTAATGTTTGGTTACGATGTAATGAGGGTGGAATCTTAACCTCTGACGGTAGTGAGTATATGATACGGGCTACTTCAAATGGTTCTGTAAAATTATTTCACGACAACAGTAAAAAGTTTGAGACTTCATCTGGCGGAGTTAAAGTTGTTGGTGATTTAGTACTAGATGATGCAACTAAATCTATTCAAGTTGGTGATGTAACTAATGATAACTTTACAGGTATAAAACACGAAATAGCAGCTAACGCTGGAGATGCTATAAGGGGTTTTGTAGCTCAAAATAATAATGCGAGTCTTGTTGAAAACTTACAAGGATCTACTAATCAATTTTTAGTTTTAGGTGACACTGATGATCTATCAGCTGATACTTTATTTGGAGTTAGTGTTGTAAGGTCTGGTACAACTCGTGCAAGATTAACACTATCTGGTACTGGTAACTTAACAGTTCCGGGCAGGGTAACTTGTGATGATTTATCATTTATCCCATCTGGAACTAAGATGTTGTTTCAACAAACAGCAGCTCCAAGTGGATGGACAAAAGTAACATCTGGTGTCAATAATAGTGCTCTTAGAGTTGTGCATGGAACAGCTGGAACTGGTGGTAGTAATGGTTTTACAAATGTGTTTAATTCAGATGTAACAACATCTGGTGGTAGTGTTGCAAGCCATACTCTTACAACTTCACAAATACCATCTCATAATCACTCTATTCAAATACGAACAGGTCGAGATGATGATAACTTCTCCTTTAACCAAGGATTTAGTTCTGACGCTAACACTAGCGGAGGAACATTTAACTCTAACAGCACAGGAGGAGGACAAGGACACTCTCACAATTTTAACCATCCTAGTTTCAACTTAAACGTAGCTTACACTGATGTTATTATTTGTACAAAAGACTAATGCAAATTAAAGAAGGAACTTTCTGCCCACTACTTCAAAAAGATTGTATTGGGCTACAGTGCTCTTGGATAACACAAATCCGGGGCACAGACCCTCAAACAGGGAAAGAAATAGATGAATGGAATTGTGCTGTCAAATGGCTACCAGTACTATTACTAGATAATACTCAACAGCAAAGACAGTCAGGAGCAGCTATTGAATCTTTTAGAAATGAAATAACTAAAATGGTTACAGTTACTCCTCTTCCAATAGATCAAGAACAAAAACACAAACAACTTACACAAACACCCAAAATTTTAAATCATGACAATAACCAAAACTTGGCAAGTTAATACCTTACAAAGAGAACTTGCAGACGGATACGTTAATAAAGTTATCTATAGAGTTATAGGTACGGATGGTACTTATGAAACAAGAGCTACTGGTTCAGTAGATTTAGAAAAACCAGAAACTCTTATACCTTACAAAGATTTAACAGAAGAAATTGTAATAGGTTGGGTTAAGGCAAACTTAGAGGCAAGTGCAGAAGGCAGTGTAGCTAAAATAGAAAAAGCTATAGAGGATACTCTTGCTTTACAAAAAACTCCTGTACACGCCACAGGTACACCTTGGGGCTAAGTGGATCTACCCACTATAGTACTACCTGATGCAGTACAAATAAAAACCCCCTCATTACCTCTCCCTACAGCTGATGTTCCCTCATATCAACCTTTGGTCGTACCTCCGCAAGATTTACGAAGACCCGAAGGCACAGAGGAGGTGCGGACAGAAGAAAACCCACCCCCAAAAATACACTTTCCACCCTTAC
>VTLG01003703.1_pt1 | contig 16283 bp, 17 predicted proteins | sample 4694571 | NCBI WGS metagenome assembly VTLG01 (sample SAMN12604809, study PRJNA352737) | marine metagenome | biome: ENVO:00000447; feature: ENVO:00000209|ENVO:00000569|ENVO:01000036; material: ENVO:00002151; isolation source: viral sequences binned using virsorter ...
ACTGTCAGATAAATTTACTGAGTATTGTGTAGATATAAGTGAAGAAATTTCTAATCTTCCTGAAGTAAAATATTATGATGAAGAAATTCAATCTATAAAGAAAGATATTTCTCCTCTTTCAGAAGAACTTAAAGAATTGAGAGGATTGATAATAGATTTAAAGGTGAAGCAATCTGAATTTCAAGAAGGATTATTAAATATTCCTCCTGATGAAGACAATAAAGATCCTCTTACGCCATTAGATCAAAATTTTGTAACTCTCCAAGAATTACAAAGTCATTACAAACTTTTTGTCAATAGAGTTACAGAACAGTTAGCTACCTTTGGTGGTGGTGGAGCTGTAGAACTTCAGTACTTAGATGATATAACTGGTATTGCTACTAATTTGAGTGCTTATGATGGAATGTATCTGACAGTAGATACTTCTCAGGCAGCTGGAAAGAATTTCAAATTTGCTAGTGTAAGTGCTGGAAGTACTACTTGGATTACCAATTCTACTGGTATCCATACATTATCTAACGTGGGTATTGGCACAACTAATGCTGATACTCTATTATATGTTGATGGAGATGCCACTATCACAGGTGACCTTAATGTTTCAGGTGATATAGTATATGATGAGGTTGATGGTAGGAATCTAAATATTACTGGAATTGCTACTATTAATACTCTGGGAGTGACTGGAGTAACAACTGTTGGAATTCTAACATCATACACTTCCATAAGTGTTGGTTCTACTAATCTTCTTGATGAGATAGGTACAAAATCTTCTATTGGAATGGTGTTAGCATTAGGATAATGAAAATTTTTAGAAAGTTTTTTAAAGAGGCAGCACCAACCAATTCTACTGGGGCAAGTATTGCTAATTTTGATCCTATGTTATTTCCTTCCGGAGAGGACCATTTATTATCCCAAGACTATCAAACTCCAGGCGAATCTGGTCAAGCCAAATGGAGATTTTCTAGTATATGGCCAGTGATGAAATTAACTATGAAAGGTATAGACAGTATGGTAGATGCTTCCAAGGAATACACAAAACTTCAAGACGAATCACGTCAACACGTTTTAAGAAAGAATTTTAATACTTTTATTGAAGAAGCTTCTATTAAGGTAACTGGATTGAATGGTACTGTGCCCAAATGTAAAGAGGGGATGGAGTATGATAAGAAGTTAAATGCTTGTGTTCCCATCAAATCCCAATGGAGTGGATATATGGGTGGTGGACATGCTCTAAGAGTAAAACAAGTTAATCCTTTAGGTAATGGAAATGGCAACGGTAATGGGTCCAATAACGGTAACGGAAATGGTCATGCTAATGGTAACGGTAATGGCTCTGGCAATGGCAACGGCGGCGGTGGTAATGGTGGTTGATAAATAGTAAAAACTCTTGTTTGATCAATGGATGCTTTAAGTAGAATCAGAAAAACTGTTAATCAATATCAACAAGATAAACTTACTCTTGATGATGCTGATGGAAATCTTTCTTATGAAATTATTGATGTGATTAAACCAGCACCTATGAAAGGTATGGCTGAAGCACATAGGGTTCCTGCTCAGTATGGGAATACTTGGCGAATAATGTTGAATTGGAGAGGGAAATTGTTTATGATGAGACTCTTCTTCCCATTTACAACTAGACCAACTAGAAAACAAGTTAAGTACGCTATTGATAAAATCTATCCAGAAGCTACCCTAAGAGCTTATTATATTGATACTATGGATGGAAATGCATATGTCAATGCTGGTCAACTTCAAGGAACTTTGGGAGTAACAGCAGGAGGAACTGCTTAATTTATTATGCCTGATGAAATTTATCTTGGTAATCCGAATCTAAAGAAAGCTAATGTTCCTGTTGAGTTTACTCAGGAACAGATTCTGGAGTATATGAAATGCCAGAAAGATCCTGTTTATTTTGCCAAGAATTATATAAAGATTGTTACTCTTGATGAAGGTTTAATGCCTTTTCAACCTTATGATTTTCAAGAGGAACTGATAGATAATTTTCATAAGAGGAGATTTAATATATGTAAGATGCCTCGACAGACGGGTAAGTCTACCACTGTTGTAGCATTTCTTTTACATTATGCAGTTTTTAATGATAGTGTTAATATAGGTATACTAGCAAACAAGGCATCCACTGCTAGGGAACTTTTAGGTAGACTTCAAATTGCATATGAAAATTTACCAAGATGGATGCAACAGGGTATTTTGTCCTGGAATAAAGGATCATTGGAGTTAGAAAATGGTAGTAAAATCCTGGCTGCTTCAACAAGTGCAAGTGCTGTCCGAGGTATGTCTTTCAATATACTCTTCTTGGACGAATTTGCATTTGTTCCAAATCACATTGCTGATGCGTTTTTTGCCTCTGTTTATCCTACTATTACTTCTGGTAAGTCTACGAAGGTTATTATTGTCTCGACGCCGCATGGAATGAATCACTTCTACCGTATGTGGCATGATGCGGAAAGAGGTAAGAATGAGTATACTCCTACTGATGTTCATTGGTCAGAAGTTCCGGGGAGAGATACAGAATGGAAGAAACAGACTATTGCTAATACATCAGAAGACCAATTTAAGATTGAGTTTGAATGCGAATTTTTAGGATCTGTTGATACTCTTATTGCTCCTAGTAAGTTAAAGACTTTAGTATATGATAGTCCCAAACATAGAAATAAGGGATTGGATATCTATGAACCAAATAAGAAGGATCATGACTATTTGATGACAGTAGACGTAGCTAGAGGAGTGGGTAATGATTATTCAGCTTTTGTTGTAGTAGATATTACTAAGTTCCCCCATAGGGTAGTAGCAAAATATAGGAATAATGAAATTAAACCTATGTTATTTCCTAGTGTCATATATGATGCAGCAAAGAGTTATAACGATGCTTTTGTTTTATGTGAAGTGAATGATGTAGGAGATCAAGTAGCTTCTATTCTTCAATATGATTTAGAATATGAAAATCTTCTAATGTCTTCTATGAGAGGAAGAGCAGGTCAAGTTATTGGACAAGGATTTTCTGGAAAGAAAGTTCAATTGGGAGTGAAGATGTCCAAGACAGTTAAGAAGGTAGGATCTCTTAATTTAAAAACTTTAATAGAAGAAGATAAGGTTTATTTCAATGATTATGATCTTATATCTGAATTAACCACTTTCATCCAAAAACATAATTCTTTTGAGGCAGAAGAAGGATGTAATGATGACTTGGCGATGTGTATGGTAATCTATGCTTGGTTAGTGGCACAGGATTACTTTAAAGAACTTACAGACCAAGATGTAAGAAAGAGATTATATGAAGAACAGAAAAATCAGATAGAACAGGACATGGCTCCTTTTGGTTTTATGTCTGATGGATTAGATGAGGAAGGTAGTTTTGTGGATAAAGAGGGAGATAGATGGCATACTGACGAGTATGGTGATAGATCTTACATGTGGGATTACATGTAAATAGGCATTTCAATAAATAATTCTTAGATAAATGAGACTTTTTTAGAGGGGAAAAACATGGCGACTCCGCAATTATCTCCAGGCGTTCTGATCAGAGAAGTTGATCTGACCGTCGGAAGAGCTGAAAATGTATTAGATAATATTGGTGGTATTGCTGGTCCCTTTAGAATAGGACCTATCGATGATCCAATTAGAATTACTACAGAACAAGAATTAATTAATACCTTTGGTAAGCCAATGAGTACTGATAGGCAGTATGAATATTGGTTAACTGCATCTTCTTTCTTATCTTATGGTGGTGTCCTTAAGGTTGTAAGAACTGATGGTACTACTCTCAATAACGCTAATGCTGGTGTAAGTATAGCTGGTACTACTAGTCTGAAGATCAAGAATGAGGATGATTACGAAGCTAATTATACTGATGCAACAGCCTGGTTCTGGGCAGCTAAAAACCCTGGAACTTGGGCTAACACAATGAAGGTTTGCTTTATTGATAATGTCGCTGACCAGACAATCGGTATTACCACGGATGACGTAGGAAATGCAGGTGGTCAACTTGGTTATGGTGTTACTACCCTTCTTTCAAATGTTTCCGTTCCAGGAGCAGGATCCACTTCAGGATTTACTGGATATTTACAAGGTATTATTACTGGTATCAATACTGATAGTGTTGGTAGTAATAGTACAATAGATGTTAAGATTACCAATAGGGTTGAAGTTGGTGTTGGTGTTGCAACTATTAATGACATAACTTACGCTGAATCTGATCCAGGAAAAGCATTTGAAGCATCTGATACCATTTTCTTTGTAAACAATTCCGGTGTTAATACTGGTGGTGGAACTTATGACACTGCAGGATTCACTGCTACTACTGTTGAAGACTGGTATGATAATCAGAATTTAGGTCTTACTAATTCCACAGTTTATTGGAAGTCTATAGCTCAAAAGCCAACTACCAGTAATTACTGTTTGCAAAGAAAGTCTAAGAATGACGCGATGCACGTAGTCATTGTTGATGATACTGGTGATGTTACTGGAATCCAAGGATCAATACTTGAGAAGCACACTTTCCTTTCTAAAGCTAAGGATACAGTAGCTGATGGTAATGCTCCAGCTAAGACTTATTATAAGACTTTCCTTCAGACAGCTTCTGAAGAAATTTACGCTGGATACAGCTTAGCTGAAGGTAATAACGCTATTTGGAGTACTACTGTACATCCTGGTGGTTTCTCAACTGACTTTACAGCTGTCACCGTTGGTGATGGTCTCTGGGGTCAAGAAGCACAAGGAGTTACATTTAGTTCTATAGGTAACAAGACATTTAACTTAACAGCTGGTGTTGACTATTCCGCTTCTAAGGGAATGGCCGCTTCTTTAGGTGATCTTCTTACTTCTTATAATGAATTTGCTGTGAAGGAAGATGAAGAGGTAGATTACCTCGTCATGGGTCCAGGACTTACATCTGAAGATCAATCTCAAGCCAAAGCAAATCTACTAATTTCTATCGCAGAAGGTAGAAAGGATTGTATGGCAACCATTTCACCTCATAGAGCTAATTTGGTTGGTGAGACTAATACTACAACTCAGACTGATAACCTACTGAAGTATTATAGTCCAATCACTTCTTCCTCTTACGCAGTATTGGATACTGGTTGGAAGTATATGTATGATAGGTTTAATAATGAATTCCGTTGGATTCCTACCAATGGTGATATAGCTGGATTGATGGTAAGAACAGCCATTGAAAGATATCCTTGGTTCTCACCCGCGGGTCAGCAAAGAGGAAACATCAACTTTGCTATTAAGATGGCTTATAATCCATCTAAGGATCAAAGAGATGTTCTTTATTCTTCCAGAATTAACTCCATTGTTAATCAGAAAGGATCTGGTATTATCCTTTATGGTGATAAGACAGCTCTGTCTTACTCTTCAGCCTTTGACAGAATTAATGTTAGAAGGTTGTTCCTAACAGTAGAGCAGGCTCTTGAAGGAGCCGCTAACGCTCAACTCTTTGAATTGAATGATAATAATACAAGAGCTGCTTTTGTGAATATTGTTGAACCATACCTTCGTGATGTACAGGCTAAGAGAGGTGTTTATGACTTCCTCGTAGTTTGTGATGAGTCCAATAATACTCCCGATGTTATAGACAATAATGAATTTAGGGCTGATATTTACCTCAAGCCAACTAAATCTATCAACTACGTAACTCTGACCTTCGTAGCTACGAAGACAGGTGTTGACTTCTCTGAAGTCGTTGGGACTGTTTGATTTAATCATTCAATAACTAAAGGAGGAATTTAAAACAATGGCTATCCCAGTAAAATCCATCTCACAATTTAAATCAGCATTAGCTGGTGGTGGTGCAAGACCTAATCTATTTGAAGTTACTTTAGACAGTTTCCCACGTGGTCCATTAGGTGATTTTTGGAATGATGAGTTGCAAGCAGAACTACAGTTCATGTGTAAAGCATCTTCACTTCCAGCTTCAACAATGGCTGAAATTCCAGTTCCATTTAGAGGAAGAATTCTCAAGGTGGCTGGAGACAGGACATTTGCTGATTGGAGTATTACAGTTATCAATGATGAAGATTTCTTATTAAGAAATGCTTTTGAACAGTGGATGAATGGCATTAGTAATTTAGTAGATAATACTGGATTAACTAATCCAAATTCTTATATGACTGATGCTGTAGTTAAACAGCTTGGACGTGGAGCAGTAGGCAACTCTGCACAAACAGAGACTGGAAGCACTTCAGTACTTAGAACTTACAATTTAATTGATATTTTCCCAACTGAAGTAAGTGCTATAGATTTAAGTTATGAGACTACTGATACTGTAGAACAGTTTGATGTTACGTTCCAGATGCAGTACTTCACTGTTGGAACTACAGCTACTAACGCTGATCGTGCAGTTCAATCTCCAGTAGGACTTACAGTTCCTAATCTACAGTAAGGTCAATCTTTGACCTACTAAATACTAGGAGGTAAAACTTTTAGAGATAAAGTGATATGGCTGCTAGATTATTTGGTTTCTCGATAGAGGATACAGACAAAACCCCACCTGGTGTAGTATCACCGGTCCCACCTAATAATCAGGATGGATCGGAGCACTACATCAGCAGTGGGTTTTTTGGTTCGTATGTAGATATTGAGGGTGTCTATAGGACAGAGAACGATCTAATAAGAAGATATCGTTCTATGTCACTTTATCCTGAATGTGATAGTGCTATTGAGGACATTGTAAATGAAGCTATCGTAACAGATACTAATGATAGTCCAGTAGAAATAGAACTTTCAAACCTTAATGCTAGTGATGGTATTAAAGAGAAGATTAGAGAAGAATTTAAGTTTGTTTGTGAGCTTTTAGATTTTGATAAAAAAGCTCATGAAATTTTTAGGAATTGGTATGTTGATGGTAGATTATATTATAATAAGGTAATTGATCAAAAAGCTCCACATGAAGGAATTCAAGAATTAAGGTATATTGATGCTTCTAAGATGCGTTTTGTGCGTCAATTGAAGAAAGCTAAGAATGGAAGTGGACAACAACCACAATGGGCTGAAGAACAAAATCCAGCTCAAGTTTATGATTTCCCAGAGGTAGAAGAGTATTTTGTTTATAATCCTGGAAGTTATGATAAGGTTGGAAATGCTAATAGTTATGGTGGAGGAGCACAAAATCCCCAAAAAGGGATAAAGATGACTCGTGATTCCGTCACTTATTGTACTTCTGGTCTTGTAGATAGGAACAAAGGTACTACTCTTTCTTGGTTACATAAAGCTATCAAACCAATCAATCAGTTAATGATGATTGAGGATAGTTTGGTAATTTATCGTCTCTCAAGAGCACCAGAAAGAAGAATTTTCTATATTGATGTAGGTAATCTTCCAAAAATTAAGGCAGAACAATACCTCAGAGATGTGATGATGAGGTATCGTAATAAGTTAGTTTATGATGCTAATACTGGTGAAGTCAGAGATGATAAGAAATTTATGTCCATGATGGAAGATTTTTGGCTTCCTAGACGTGAAGGTGGTAGAGGAACTGAAATTACTACACTTCCTGGTGGACAAAATCTTGGTGAAATCACTGATATTAACTACTTCCAGAGAAAACTTTATAGAGCATTGAACGTTCCTGAAACTAGAATTGAAGGAGAAGGTTCTGGATTTAGTCTTGGTAGATCATCTGAGATATTAAGAGATGAAATTAAGTTTAGTAAGTTTGTAGGAAGAATGAGAAAGAGATTTTCTCATCTCTTTAATGACTTACTGAAGACCCAATTACTCCTGAAGAATGTAATTACTCCAGAAGATTGGGACATAATGTCTGATCATATTCAGTATGATTTTCTTTATGACAATCATTTCGCTGAATTAAAGGATGCTGAACTAACTACTGAAAGGTTGAATCTAGCAGCTTTGGCTGAACCTTATGTTGGTAAGTATTATTCTCTGGATTATGTAAGACGTAAGATTCTTCGTCAAACTGATGAGGAAATTATTGAACAGGATAAGATCATTAAGAAGGAAATTAAGGATGGTACAATCCCAGATCCTGCACTAATGGCTATGGATGCAGCTATAATGGGTGAGCCTGGTAATGGCGCTAATGCCATCCAAAATACTTCTATTCCTAAGGATCCAGATCCTGTCAGGTTAGCTCCTAGAGATTTGCCCAGAGGGGGTGAAATATAATTGACGGAGGCTGTTGGAGTACAAACAAATTCTCCTACACCAAAAGGAGAGATACCTTGGTATAAACCCAATGATAATAGTGAATGGTGGTGCCAATCTAAAATGGGAATCAGAGAAACTAGATTATTATACAATGCTATGGTTAAATATCAAGAATTAGATCCTCCCGATAGACCCCCAGAAGAAAAGCAATTTTTAAATTTTCAAAAAAATAGATTATTTGCTATGATTATGGACTATAATTACTTACACCCTCAAGCAGACGGTGAGTAGTTATATAAATAAGTCTTGAAGTTATAACTTTAGAACATGGATGAACTGATGGATACTTTGATGAACGATGATATGTCGGCGTCAGAGGCTAGCGATAAGATTAAAGACATTCTTTTTGCAAAGAGCGCAGATAAAATTAATGATATTAAACCAGATATTGCATCTCATCTTTTTGGAAATCCTCCAGAAGAAGTAGAGGATGAATCTGAAACAGAAGAAGATCCTACATCCGAACTTGAAGATGGAGAATCTCCTGAAGAAGAGGAAGATCCAGAAACCTCTATAACTCAAACTCCTAGTATTGGTGGTGCAGTTTTAACTAATCCTGGATAATTAAATCTAATAAATAACTAGAAGGACTATTGGAATCTTAAAATAATGGCGTTACAACCAGTTGGGAGTGGAGCTTCCATAGCAATTGCCGTAGCTACAAACACAGCTGGGTCATATTTGGCTCATCAATCTGATCGTATGAGATTTTCAGCTGAAGGAGCTAGTTGTCATATTGCTGTTGGAAATACTCATACTGCCACTAATGCAAATTTGTATTTGGCAAGTGGCGATACTGTAACAATCTCTTGTGGAAGACCTTCAGCTCAAAGAGTTGTGGGGATTACAACTGGTACTACCACTACTATTGATTTTCCAGAAGGAACTGGATGTCCTTTTTATCAAGGACAGGTTGTTAGTTTAAGTGTAACAGGTGGAAGTCAAGATTATTATGATTTTAGTAATAAGACTATAGCCAGCATCAACAACACAACTGGAGTTAATGGTTATTTTAATACCAGAATTGTAGTTAACGCTGACACTAGTGGTATTGTGACTGCATTTGCAGGTAATAACAATACTGCTGTTCCTTATGCAGAATTGAGAGATGACATTATTGTTGGTAATTATGGAAGTGCTGGCACTGGAGCCTTACATTTCCAACAAGTTCAAACAACAGGAGGCGCCTCAGAATGAAATTAATTAGAGAAGAAATTGAAACTGTAGATTTTATCGTTGAAGAAAAGAACGGTAAGAAAAACATGTTTATAGAAGGCATCTTCTTACAAGGTGATCTTCAAAATAGGAATGGTAGAATGTATCCTATGGCTACCTTGAGAAAGGAAGTCCAAAGGTATAGTGAAAACCATATTCAAAAAGGAAGAGCATTAGGTGAACTTGGTCATCCAGAAGGTCCTACTGTTAATCTGGATAGAGTTTCTCATAAAATTGTTTCACTTAAAGAGAGTGGATCAAACTTTATAGGAAAAGCAAAACTCCTCAATACCCCAATGGGGAATATCGCTAAGTCCCTTATTGATGAGGGTGTAAAACTTGGTGTTTCTTCTAGAGGAATTGGTTCTTTAAAACCAACTCGTGAAGGAGTTCAGGTAGTTAGTGATGACTTTATGTTGTCTACAGCTGCTGATATTGTCGCAGATCCTTCAGCCCCCGATGCTTTTGTTGAGGGTATTATGGAAGGAAGAGAGTGGGTATGGGATGGCGGTGTTCTTAGAGAACAAAATATAGCCAAAACATACAGAGAAATCAATACTCTGGTCACTCAAAAACAACTTGATGAGAAAAAAGTAGACTTATTTACTGATTTTCTCAACACACTATAGGTAGTATAGGTATCTTTGCACCTATAGAATTTCATTATTTATAAATAAATATAGATTAAATTCGATTAATCGGAGAGTTACAAATGTCTCGTGGTACGAAATTACAAGAAATGGAACAGTCTAAGACTGCAGTGAATGCTCACGCCGCTCCTGGCGATAAAGCACTTCCAAGTCCCCCTTCAGGGACACCAGGTAACAACCCTCCATTTGAGGATTTGGGTGGACCTACACCCGAGAACGCCAGTCCAACTAATGACTCAGCGAAATTAAAAGAGCCGAGGATCAAGACTGTACATGATATAGTCAACAAAAACGCTGTACCTGGCGATAAAAACATTATCAAATCAGGGGATGAGGTAGAAGTGGAAGACACACAAGAAGTTGTGGCTGAAGAGCCTACTAAGGAAACTCCTGAAGAAGTAGTTTCTGAACAAGAGACAGTTGAAGAAGAAACCATTGAAGTCAACATCGAGGATGATGTTAATGCACTTCTTGGTGGAGAAGAACTCTCAGAAGAATTTAGAGAAAAGGCTAAGGTTGTTTTTGAAGCCGCTCTAAACTCTAAAGTTGCTGAAATCCAACAGAAGTTGGAAGAAGAGCAACAAGAAAAGATTTCTGAGGCTAAGGCAGAGATGAGAACATCTCTAACTGAGCGTGTTGACTCTTATCTGGAATACGTTTCAGAAGAGTGGATGACAGAAAACCAACTCGCTATCGAGCATGGCCTCAAAACAGAAATGACTGAATCCTTCCTTGGAGGTATGAAGTCACTATTTGAAGAACATTATGTATCAATCCCTGAAGAAAAATATGATGTCCTAGAGAGCATGGTAGAAAAACTTGATGACATGGAATCAAAACTCAACGAGCAGATGACAAAGAATATCAACTTAAACAAGAGACTCGGTGAGTCTGTTGCTTCTGGTATTCTTGAATCAGTTTCTGATGGCCTAGCTGCCACTCAGAAAGAGAAGCTCGCTTCACTTTCCGAAAGTGTAGAGTTTGAAAGTGAAGAATCGTATCGTGAAAAACTGGAAACTTTGAAGGAATCTTATTTCTCCAAAGCTGCTCCAGCTGCTAAGACCAGTGGACAACAAACCCTTTCTGAGGGTGTAGATAGTACTCCAGAACCTGTAACAGGAAGTATGGATCGTTATCTGAAGACACTGGGAGCATTTAGCAATCAATAGAGTGAGTTAATCATTAATTCAAACAAAAACACAATTAGGTAAATCCGCAATGTTTCAATCAGAAAAATTGCAGGAGAAGTGGAGTCCACTCCTCGACTATGAGGGTCTTGATCCAATCAAAGACGCGCATCGTAGAAGTGTTACCGCCGTCCTGCTAGAAAACCAAGAAAAATTCTTAAAAGAGGAAGAGTCATTTAACAATGGCATCAACCTCATGGAGGCTGTCCCAACAAACAGTACATCTGGGGTAGCTAACTTTGATCCAGTTCTGATTTCACTCATCAGACGTGCAATGCCAAACCTGGTCGCTTATGACCTAGCTGGTGTTCAGCCAATGAGTGGTCCTACTGGACTTATCTTTGCAATGAGGTCCAGGTACACCAGTCAGACTGGTACTGAGGCCCTCTACAATGAAGCCAACTCCGCCTTCTCGGGTCAGGATGATGGCAATAACCTTACTGGTGGTTGGTCTGACGCCAACGCTGGTATTGGTACAACTGATCAGGCTGGTGGTAACCCATCACTACTGAACCCAGTTGGTACTGCTACTTCAACTTCATACAACGTTGGTCAGGGAATGACCACAGCTGAGGCTGAAGCATTAGGTGGAACCACTGGTGACCACTTCAACCAGATGGCCTTCTCGATTGAGAAAGTCACCGTTACAGCTAAGTCCAGAGCACTGAAAGCTGAGTACAGTCTAGAACTGGCTCAAGACTTGAAAGCCATCCACGGACTAAACGCTGAGGCTGAATTGGCCAACATTCTTTCAACTGAGATTCTCGCTGAGATCAACAGGGAAGTTATTCGTACTATCTACAAGGTTGCTGAACAGGGTGCTGTTTCTAACACAGCTACTGCTGGTATATTTGACCTTGACATTGACTCCAATGGTAGGTGGTCTGTTGAGAAGTTCAAAGGACTTCTATTCCAGATTGAAAGAGACGCAAACGCAATCGCACAGAGAACTCGTCGCGGAAAAGGGAACATGATCCTATGTTCCGCTGATGTAGCTTCAGCTCTAACAATGGCAGGTATCCTGGATTATACTCCAGCCCTGAACTCCAACCTTAATGTTGATGACACTGGTAACACATTTGCTGGTACAATCAATGGTAAGTTCCGAGTCTACATTGACCCATATGCAGCTAACCTAGCCGCAGCCAACACTGCTACCAACTCTGGTAACCAGTACTACTGTGTAGGTTACAAAGGTTCTTCACCTTATGACGCAGGACTATTCTATTGTCCTTATGTACCTCTACAGATGGTACGCGCAGTTGGTGAGAACACCTTCCAACCAAAAATTGGATTCAAGACTCGTTATGGTCTTGTTGCTAACCCATTCGCCGAAGGTACAACCGAAGGTAGTGGTAGACTCAGAGTTAATAGCAACCGCTATTACAGAAGAGTTGGTGTCAAGAACCTCATGTGATCAGAACAGAAGTTTATATACTTCTTTTTCAAAGGACTCCTCTGGAGTCCTTTTTTATTGCCATGATATAAATAGTAAAAAAGCTCAGAAAAATGCCTTATCATATTAAAACTCCTGGCGCATTAAATGTTGGTGATGTATATTGGAAAGGTGATAATACTTGGACAGAAACTTATGCTGATAGGAAGCAGTATTCTTCTAAATCTGCTGCTGATACTCAAGCCGCCACTGTGGAGACTAGAACTTTAGGAGATAAGACTATTACTTATCAGCCTAGTTGGTGGAAAAATTCTACTGTTGTAACAGAGTAATTCAATGAAATCCTTTAACGATTTTTTAGAAGAGAGTGGTGACGCTGCGTCAAGAGCTGCCTCGTTTAGAGGTCAAGCTCAGGGCGGTTCTGGTACGATGGGTACAAATAAGAAGATGGGTTATCATAAATGGAAATTGCCAAACCTTCCTGCCGGAAAGAAAAAGGAAGAACCTAAGAAGGCTCCTGAGAAAAAGCCAGCACAAAAACCAACACAAAAAGCTTTGCCAGCTGGTAAGGAAAGAAAGGCTTTACCTGCAGCTAAGGAAAGAAAACAGATTGCTGGTTCTGAGAGGAAGCAACTATCTGGGTCTTCAGCCAAGAAGCAAGTAACTGGATCTTCAGCCAACAAACCAGTAAGTGCTGCTCCAGAAAGGAAGAAAATAGCTCCTTCTCCTCAGAAGAAATCTATTGCAGGAGGTAGTAGTTCCATTGTGAAGAGAACATCTAGTTCCCTTGCTAGGAGTGCCTAATGCCAACTAGAAAGGATGTTAAAGATAAAGTAGCTCTATCCAGACAAATTAAGGATAGAAATTTTTTACAGCCTATTGGATTTAATTTCCAAATAGTAAAATCACCTAAGGTTTCTTTCTTTGGAAATGCTGTTAGTATTCCCGGAATAGAATTAGGAGTTACAGAACAACCCACTTATACACGTCAAATCCCTTTACCAGGGGATATGATGCAATTTGAGGATTTAACTTTAAGATTTCTTGTAGATGAAAATCTAGAAAACTATATTGAAGTTCAAAATTGGATGAGGGGAATGGGTTTTCCAGAAAGTTTGGAAGAGGCTTATAGGTTTGAAGATAAGAATTTGGAGATACAGACTCCAGAGAGAAATAGTCAACTAGCTTTATATTCTGATGGCACTCTAACAGTTTTGAGTAATATTAGTATTCCTAAATTTAAAGTAACATTCAGAGATATGTTTCCTTATAGTCTTTCTACTATTGAGTTTGATGCTGGAGTATCAGATTTAGAATACGTGACAGCTGAGGTTACTTTCAAGTATAGTTTATACATTATAGAGGCAATAGGAACTGGCCACTGTCCATAATATGTGAGTAATTTATGATTGATTTGAATGAAATACAGAGTATGTGGGAAAAGGATTCAAAGATAGATAGAGATAATCTACACGAAGAATCATTAAATATCCCGATGCTTCATGCTAAGTATCATGACTTATATAACAATCTTATCCTTTTGAGGAAGAAGGCTGAACAACAGCGTAAGAATGTTAGGCATGAAAGATATGAATATTTTTCTGGTAAATCAGACCCAGAAGTATATGCAGAAAATCCTTTTCCAAAGAAGATAAGGGATAAAGATACTATGCAAAAATATATGGATGCAGATGATAAACTTTCTAATGTATCATTAAAAATTGATTATTATGATACAATGTTAGTGTATTTGGAAAGTATACTAAAACAAATAACTAATAGGACTTATCAAATTAAGAATGCTATTGAGTTCATGAGATTTAGTTCTGGATTGGGATAATGAAAATACAACCACAATTTCCTCCTAATATAGGATGGATTCATGCTAAATTAGATAAAAATCATATTGATTTTCTTTGGAAGAGAATTAAAGAATCTAAGAAGAATAATTTTAAACATACTTTAGCTGGTAATATTTCTGAAAGTTTTGAAATAGAGGACACTAACAATTATTTTTTAAAGGAAGTACTTTCCAAATTAGTAGTACAATATCGTCAAAGTTTTGATAAAGATCCTATTAGAAATCAGAATTTAAATGATAATTCATTAAAACTCCATGGGTTCTGGGCCAACTATCAATATAAACATGAATTTAATCCATACCATCATCATGGAGGAGTTTATTCTTTTGCTATTTGGTTGAAAATTCCATATCATTGGAAAGAACAAAATCAATTACCATTTTTGGATGGAATGAAAGATGATGATAAGAAAGCTTCTATTTTTGAATTTGAGTATACAGATAGTTTAGGTGGAATTCGTAATTATGGATATAGGTTAGATCCTTCAAGAGAAGGAGAAATGTTATTTTTTCCAGCAGCTTTAAAACATACAGTATACCCATTTTATAATACTGAGGAGCCACGTGTTTCTGTAGCAGGTAATTTATGGTTTTCTCATGAGGGATAAATACCTTTAGATTTATGGATATTGGTGACGGACCTTGTTATAGAAAAGGTAAACGAAGTATATCTAAAAATTAAAACAGAACCTCATATTGAATATGAGTTAAGAGATAGATTTACTTTTGAAGTACCCAATAGAAAATTTATGCCTCAGTACAGGAATAAGTACTGGGATGGATTCGTTCATTTATACAATCTTAAGACCAAAAGAATTTATGTTGGTCTTTTAGATAAGATTGTGGCGTTCTGTGAGAATCATGGATATACTTATCAATTTGAAGATAATAAGTTTTATGGTTTACCTTTTGAAATCAATCAAGAGATATCCAAAGAAGGAGTTAAAGAGTATATAAAATCTATCACTAAATTTAAAGCCAGAGATTATCAGATTGATGCTGTTTATGATGCATTAAGATATAATAGAAAACTTCTTATTTCTCCTACTGCTTCTGGTAAATCTCTGATGATTTATGCCTTAGTGAGATATTTTGTAGCTAAGCAACAAAAGATTTTATTAGTAGTTCCTACCACTTCATTGGTGGAACAGATGTATAAAGACTTTGAGGATTATGGATGGGACCCAAAAAATCATTGTCATAGGATTTATCAGGGTAGAGAACGAACAAATGTTAATGAAGTTACTATAACTACTTGGCAATCAGTTTATAATTTAGATAGAAGTTTCTTTGAGGATTATGATGTCATTATTGGAGATGAAGCCCATCTTTTCAAGAGTAAGTCTCTTGTCAATATTATGGACAAGTTGCATCATGCTAAGTACAGGTATGGATTTACCGGCACTCTGGATGGCACACAGACTCATAAATGGGTACTAGAAGGATTATTTGGACCATCTTATAAAGTCACCTCATCTAAAACTTTAATTGATCAGGGTCATCTTTCTCAATTAGATATCCAATGTATAGTATTAAAATATAAACCTCAAAAGTTTGAAACTTATGAAGATGAGATACAGTTTTTAATTGGACATCCCAAAAGGAATAATTTTATTAAAAACTTAGCAATAGATTTAAAAGGTAATACTCTTATATTGTATAGTAGAGTAGAAGCTCATGGTGCTATATTGTATGATATCATAAATAATTCTGTAGATGAAACTCGACAAGTCTTCTTTGTCCATGGTGGTGTGGATGCAGAAGAGCGAGAATTAGTTAGGGAA
>VTLG01010649.1_pt1 | contig 16280 bp, 7 predicted proteins | sample 4694571 | NCBI WGS metagenome assembly VTLG01 (sample SAMN12604809, study PRJNA352737) | marine metagenome | biome: ENVO:00000447; feature: ENVO:00000209|ENVO:00000569|ENVO:01000036; material: ENVO:00002151; isolation source: viral sequences binned using virsorter ...
GCAAGGTGACTCATTACAGAAAGGTAACGGCATCATTGAGATTGCTGGTATCAAAATCTACAAATCAATGAACATTCCATTCTTCAGTACATATGGTACGAAGTATGGTTCAGCTTCTGCTACAAACCCTGGAATCACATCTCCTGGTAATGTAGGTTCATTCGTTGGTGAAGCAGTTGAAGATGCTGCTGCTGACGTAACTGGAATCAACAACGAGTATGGTGAAGAGACAGAATTCGCTAACTCTTGTGGACTTATATTCCAGAAAGAAGCTGCTGGTTGCGTAGAAGCAATCGGACCACAAGTTCAAGTAACTTCTGGTGATGTATCAGTTGTATACCAAGGTGATGTGATCTTAGGTCGCCTCGCAATGGGAGCTGACTACCTCAACCCAGCTGCTGCTGTTGAACTAGTTGCTGGTGCTGCTGCCGGATCTTCTGGTAACGCTGCATTCTAAGCACGTTTTATGGGGACTCTTCGGAGTCCTCCTTTTTTTTATATATAAATATTATGCCTTTTCCAACCACTAACGCTACAAAAGAACTACCTGCTATAAATCAAATACTGTCGTCATGTGGTCAGGCTCCTGTAACCACTCTCGATCAAACCAACCCGGACGTTGCGATTGCATACGATACACTGTTACAGGTGTCAAGAGAGGTTCAAGCAGAAGGATGGACTTTTAATAAAGAGTACCATTATGAATTTACACCTGACACAAATGATGAAATAGTAATAGCAAATAATGTATTACAAATAAAATTAAGTGAAAACTCCTCTAATATGGATCATGATGGTATCCGTAGAAATGGGAAGTTATATGACAGACAAGATCATACATATAAGTGGACACATGTTACACCTGTAGAATGTGATGTTGTATGGGAATTTGATTGGGTAGATTTACCTGAGCCAATTCAAAACTTTATTGTTTCTAGAGCAGCTGTATTTGTATCACAAAGGATTATAGGTGATAATACTCAGTATCAAATGTTACAACAACAGGAAGCATTTTCCAGATCTATAGCTTTAGAGTATGATACACAACAAGGACAATATACATTCTTTGGACACCCAGAAGGATATCAAAATTACTATCAAAGTTACCAACCTTACCACGCATTAAAAAGATAATGGCAGCAGTAACACAACGAATTGATAATTATCTAGGAGGTGTCTCCAGACAATCTGATGATAAGAAATTACCAGGTCAAGTTAGAGAATGCTTGAATGGATACCCTGACCCAACCTTTGGTTTAACTAAGAGACCAGGATTTAAATGGATATCTAATTTAGGTACAGGTACTACTTATGATAATTGTAAATGGTTCTATATAAGTAGAGATGATGATGAAAGATATATAGGATGTATTACACCTGCTTCAGGTGGTAGTACAGGAGATATAGATGTATGGAATGCTGTCACAGGTGTTGCTTGTACTGTTGATTATGATTATGGATCTTGGAAAGCTAGTACAGCTTATGCAGTAGGAGACATAGTTACAAATGATAGTGGTAAAGTATACACTTGTGATAGAGCAGGTACTTCTGCAAGTTCAGGAAATGGACCTACAGGTACAGGAGCTGATATAAACGATCCTGACGTCAACGGTGCTAGATGGGATTATACATCAGCAGGTTCTTTAGCTAAAACATACCTAACAGGAGCACGTACTAATTATAATATACTAACTGTACAAGATACTTCTATTATAACTAATAATTTAATAACAGTCAATGCAACTACTGCACCTTCATATACTGCAAATACAAAAGCTACCTTAAGCTTATTTGGTGCTGTTGCAGGTGGTACAGATAATTATTCAGTAACAATAACACCAGCAGGTGGTAGTGCATCAACAGCTACATATAATAGTAGTTCAGGTGATAGCTATGATGATGTATTAACAGGAATAAGAGATGCAATTAAAGCTTTAAATATATCTGGTTTAACTACTAATACTAGTGTAAAGAAATTAGATACTACAATTGAATTGAATAGAGCACCAAGCGGTACTCCAACTGCTTTTACTATTACTGCTAAAGGTGGTTTAGATAATAGTAAGTTAACTGCTATTCAAGAACAAGTAGATAATGTATCACAATTACCAATACAATCTAAACATGATAGAGTAATTAAAGTTATTAATACTTCATCAGTTAATGATACATATTGGTCTAAGTTTGTAGCAGATAATGGTACTGAAGGTACTGGTTTCTGGCAAGAAACTGTTGACCCAACAGTATCTACAGGAGTACTTCAAGGTACAATGCCACATGAGTTAATTAATAGTGCTGTAAACAGATTTGTATTTAAAAGAATAACTTGGAAAAATAGATTAGTAGGTGATAATACTACTAATTCACATCCTAGTTTTGTAGGTAAGAAATTAACACACGGATTCTTCCATAATAATAGATTAGGATTCTTAGCTGATAATAATATAGTATTAAGTCAAACTAAAGATTACTATAATTTTTACTTTACTTCAGCACAAACAATAACAGATGCTGATCCAGTAGATTTAAATACATCATCAATTAAACCTGCATCATTACATGCAGTACTTCCTACAACACAGGGTCTAGTATTATTCAGTAAAAATCAACAGTTCTTAATGATGTCAACAGATGGAATATTAACACCATCCTCAACATCTATACGAACCATATCTAATTATGAAGTTGATAGTAATATTGAACCTGTCGATACTGGTACAACAATAAATTTCATAAGTAAGACACCTAGTTATACTCGTATCTTTGGTATGGTAACTAGAGGACAAGATGAAAACCCACAAGTATTAGACATAGGTAGAGTTGTTAATGAATGGGTTCCAGCTACAGTAGATACGTTTACTGCTAGCCCTCAGAATCAATTCATAGCAATGTCCAGTCAAGATGATAGAAAAGTTTATTTCTATCGTACATATAGTGATGGTGAAAAGAACTTAGTTGAAGCTTGGTTTAATTGGGAATTAATGGGTGATGTACAAACTATAGCTGTAGACTCTGATGATATGTATTCTGTTACTAAACAAGGTAGTCAGTTTACACTAAGTAAAGCTAGTTTAAGTCAAAGTCCAGATGATGCTATTATAGTTAATAATAATAACCAAAAGATTAATCCTTGTGTCGATTTATATGCTACAGCTAGTTCAGTAGTTTGGGATTCTACTAATAAGTTTTCTAAATGTTATATACCTTGGGCTAATGTAACAACTTTAACTCCTGTTATAGTTATTAAAGGTACTACTGCTACAGGACAATTTATTGAATCTGGATTTACTACTACTCCAACTATAGCTTCTGATGGTAGTGGTACTTATTTTAAAGTACCTAAGAAAAACTTAACTAGTGTAGCTACTGATGTTGTAGTAGGATGGAAATATGATTTAGATGTTATTTTACCTAAAACATATGTCAGAACAGATGATGCTAATACTAAAACTGATTTCACATCTACTTTAACAATAGCTAGAATGAAGTTTGCTGTTGGTTTATCAGGTGTTATGAGCTTTAAACTAAAGTCTACAGGTGTTAGACAAGGAGAAAAGACATATACAGGAGATGGATCTACAACAGTTTATAACTGGACTACATCTGATTTAGATTATATTGATAAGGATCAAATAAAAGTTAGGTTAGATGGAGTTGAATCTACAGCTTTTACTGTAACAGGTGATACACAAATAACATTTAGTAGTGCACCTGCTAATAATGTAAAGATTTTAATATACCTTGATGAATGGTACAATTTAAATCCAACTCAAATAGCTAATACATATTTAGCAAATGATATAGCTTTATCTGAGCAATCAGTATTTTCTATACCAATTCATCAGAAAAATACTAACTTCCAATTAAGAATATTTAATGATTCTCCATTCCCAGTATCTTTAAATTCAATGATGTGGGAAGGTAATTATTCACCAAGATTCTATAGGAGAATATAGTTTATGTTAGAAGGATTATTATTAGTACATGCATTCCATATGCCCCATATCTTTGGATTCTTACCAGTAATTGCTGGTGCTTTAGCTGGTTTAGGAGCTGGTGCAATTGGAATTGGTTCAGGCTTAGCTATAGCAGGAACAGGAATTACTATAGGTGCTGGTGCTGTTTTAGGAACAGCTGGTGCAGCACTTGGTTATAGTGGAATGAAATCTGCTAGTGCAGCTAGAAAACAAGCTCAGGCTTCCAATGATGCTGCACAACGACAGTTCTGGTATAATACAGAGAATTGGAATTTAACAAAAGATAGACTTATAGCTGATCATAAGCATTTAACAGAGCAATGGAAAATAAAAACAGCTAATGAACAGCGAAGTGCTGCTTGGGGAGATGCAACTAAAGCAGCAGATTATGCTTATAGATTACAAATAAGAAATGCTGAACAACAATCACTTAATGAACAGTTTACAAAATCAGAAAATATATATGGCGATCAAATTGATTTAAATAAAGTTTCTGCAGAAAATGCTAGAGATCAAGAACTTAGAAAATTAGAAGAAACTCGTGCAGAAGCTGCATTTGAAGCTGAAGATAATTATTTAGAAAGTATAAAAGCAGAAGGTGAATTAAGGTCTAAAGGTGTAGAAGGAAGAAGCGTAGCTAAAGGTAAGCAAGCTACACTTGCTGACTATGGAAGACAAATGGCATTAATTAGTGAGTCATTATCTAGTGCTGGTAGAAACACTGCTGCTGTATTAAAAGATATAGAAAGAGATAAATTCTCAGCTGATTTAATTGCTTATTCAAATAAAATGCTAAAACCTGGTAAAATACCAATGCCAGTTATTCCATTTAAAACTCCTATTGCAGATTTCCAGAAACCTAGAGCTCTTCAAGAATTCGATTATGGTGCTAAACCTGTTATTGGTGCTCAATATGATGCTAATGCAGCATCTCAAGCTGTGTGGGGCCAGACTATAAGTAGTATTGCTTCACCTGTTGTAGGCTCAATGCTTGGTAAAGCATTTGGTCTATCGTAAAAAATTAAACATTACTCATGGGTAAAATAACAAGAAGGAAGTTAAAAACATATGCAACAGGCGGTAAAGCTAGTTTTATGCCATCAACCGCCTCTGCTCAACTTTCTAATATAAATAGATTTTATAAAGATCAAATACAAGGTCTTGAGTCTGTACGCGGACAAACTAAGGAAGCTAGGGAATCCTATGCAAGAGAACAAAAAGGAGTAGATAGCCGAGAGGAGAATTGGTCTAATACATTAAATAATTTTGAAGGTAGAATAACAGATATACGGATAGCTGCTAATAATGTTAGATCAAAAAATGAGTCTGATGCATTATTAGCTAAAGCTAAAGATTTACAAAAACAGCAAGAATTATGGGGTGATATTACTTCTGTATTTGCAAAACCTCTAGGTGAAGCATTAGCAAAAACTTATGAAGCATATGAATTAGCTAAAGCTAGAGAAAGCTATGATGAACATGATTTCACTGTACACCCTGCTTTTGAAGCTAGAGATGAAGCTCTTATAGGTACCATCCGTACGTTTCATGGTGACATGGCTGAGCAGGGCCATAAGTATACATATAATGAAAATTATAATGCTGGTGTAAAAGTATCTGCAAATGCTGTTTATATGCATGAAGCATGGAGAGCTGATGATTTTGAAAATGCTAAAGATCCTATAATTCAGAGTACACACAAAGTAGCAATAGATTCTGATGGAAATAATGTATGGGGTTTAGCTACATATAGATCATTATTAGAATCTAGAGCTAATGCTTATTTAGTTAAATATGACATTAATCCAAACAGTAAAGCTGGTGTCAGGATACGTAAAGCAGCATCTAGGTGGGCAACAGAATTAGAAAACAATGCGTCACTTAAAAAGAATGGTAAGGATGTTATTAAACAGTTAACTGCAGGTGCTAAAACAGTATCCATTCATATAAAGAATGGAGATAATAAAGAGGCAGAAACTGCTTTTAATCAGATGGTATTCCTTGTAAGGAATGGTGTTATACAAGGTGGTACTAAAGGTGACGAATGGATTCATCCATCACAACATGAATTTGACAAACCTCAAGCTGCTGCATATTTAACATCCTTCTTTTTAGCTAATAACCCATACATTGATAGAAAAGGGTTACAGGAAATATATGATAATGTCCGAGTACCATTAGAAGGAAAATATAAACACCTTAATATATCTGATGAGGAATTAGATAAAAGGTGGAAGCTGGCTTTAAAAATTCCTGGTGTAAAACCTGAACAGGAAGATACTTGGAAAAAAAATTTTAGAGACAGAAGACGAGAACAAGCTCCAACATGGGGAGCATATTTAGGAGAAGAGGGTGCTACAAAAGCAATTTTTAGCAAATTAGATAAACAATCTGCTACTGCTGATACCCAAAGAATTGATGCTGCTAAAAGTACAGCTAGATCCGATTTAAATAATTATCGTAGCCGATATGACTTACCAAAAACTATTAATGGTGAACCTAATCCAGACGCTATAGATTTGAATGATCCTGAAGATACTAAGATTCTTTGGACGATAGCTAGTGATCCTGCTACACATGAAATTATTAGAAAAGGATTACAAGAAGATTTAGATTGGGATCCTACAAGGCAATCAAAAGGTATTGACGTACAGTATTATAAAGCAGCATTAGCTACTTTAAATTATGATGATGATTATTATTATTTCAGTAAATTAAGTGATAAAGATAAGGAATATTATGGTCAAAAGCATAAGTCTATGGCTGAATTAAGAGCAGCTGGTATAACATTAGAAGGAGCTAGAGCTGACCTTGAAGGTGCTGTTAAAGGCCATTATGGTAATTGGATATTAGGAAAAGGTGTAGATAACCCTACTGACCTTGAAAAAGTTGTAGATCATGCTGCACAAAGGTATGCTCATTATCTAAATAGATTAGGTGATCCTGAGAATTCTAATTATATAAAGCATCCTTGGGAGAGACATGAAGAAGCTATAAATCGTGTTAAAGAAGATATTCATGAAGGTGTAGAAAAAGGGATAGGTATATTTGCAGCAGAACCAATAGGTAAAGGAGGTCAAAAAAATTTAAAATGGAAAAACTTCTCTTGGAGTCCTGAGAAAACTGATCTTGAAGCAGTAAACAATGCTCTTAAAGACTTATTAGGTGGTACATATAGTTGGAAAAAAGTACAAAAAGCGATATCAGCTGAAGATAGAGCTATCCTTGAGCAATCAATAGTCCAAGGTAATGCTCAGAAAAGAGATTTACCTACTAATTTAATAACAATAATTAATAAGTTTGGTGATACTATTAAAGGTGGAGCAAGGAGAATTATAAATGATGCAGTAATGGAAACAGAAATTATTTTTGATAAAGAAGGCAAGCCAGTAAAGGGTCATAAGAACATGGAAGTTGCAATACCTGAAAGATATGAATGGCCAGCAGATATTAATGAAATAATACAAAGTAATACTAGTGAAAAAAGAGCTTATTATAGAACTCCTACAGAAAATGTAGGGTTTGCTATAGAACATATAGCTTTATTTGATAGACCACCTATGAGAAAAGAATTAAGTGACTATTATGATAGTAGGAGGACTAGCTAATGGCTATATTAGATGAAGAAAAACTCACTAATGATTCTGAAGTTGAAGTAGCTTTTGGTGAAGATGCTGCTAGATTAGATGAATTGAGAGAACCAATAATAGAACCAGAAGTTGTAGAAAACAAATTCAAATCTCCTTTTGATGCTAACTTTGGTTCAAGTTCTGTTGATCTAACTACTCCTGGTGCTAACGATAAAATGTTAGAGGAGTATAATGAATGGTGGCGTTGGGATAGAAAAGATCCTAAGCGAGAAGAGTTAAGAGAAGCTTGGAATCAGAAGTACTATGGTATGAGTACTGAAGAGTTCAGAGAAGCTAAAAGAGCTAATGCTACAACCATGTATGGTAACTCTGCTAATCTACAAGGATGGGCAGACCAGATGGATAATAACTTCCAAGCCTTATCAACAGCTGGTTTAGGTTGGGCTGACTTCGTTATGGATTCAGTAGGTACATTAGGTGGTCCATTAGGTAATGCATTAGATAATAGATGGGATAAGGCTACACAACTAGATAATAAAACTTATCAAGAAATAAGAAAAGTATTATCAGTAATATTACCATCAATACAAACTGGCAAAATTACTGAAAGTGCTTTACAGAATGCTGGTATAAAAAATATGCCACGGTTACAGAGAGCTTTCACAAGACTAGGTGCTTGGAGCCTTGAAGGTGGAGTTATAGGTGGTCTAAGTGATACTAGTGAAGATCCATATAATTTAGCTAGAACATTATCTGAAGTAATACCTGGAATATTTGGTCCAGAAGGAGCTGTACCACTACCTGAAGGTATAAAGACTACAGATTCTATGTCACCTTTAGCTAGAAAAAAACTTAGTTCATATGAAAATATAGGACTAGCTTGGATAGGAGTTATTCTAGGTAGTGCTTTAGATGCATTATCTGGTGTTAAAAGGATGGGCTGGTTTATACCTAAATCTGACTCAGCAGTTAAATATAAACAAGGTGAATTACTTAAAGTTTCTAATCCAGATACATTAATAGAAATTCAAAAGATAGATGAATTACTATCATCTGGTGGTCTTAGTAAACAAAATGAAAATATACTAATCAATAAAAAACTTCAACTTGAAGAAGGATTAGAATATATTGATAATGTTGATGAAACAATAAGACAAACAGATGCGATAGCAGATGAAGAAGCATTAGAAGCAGCTAAAAGGAAAATTGACTTAAATGAACCATTAGATGATATCGATCCTGATGTATCAAGAGGTATACTAGATCCTTCTTCAGAGGCTCGTAGAATCCCCCGTGAGGGTAATACAGCTAGAAATATGGCTGATACTACTGCAATCAAAAACGGAACCTCTAAAGGCGATCCTGCACCTGTTATAACAGAAGCTATGAGACGTAAAGGTCTAATGGTTGGCCCTACCAGCCGTGGTGCTGTTATGGGTGTAGCTGAAGAAGCTAGAGATTTAGGTAGATTTGATGCTATAGTAGATGGATTTAGGTTTAGTAATAAACAAATGAATGCTGCTGCTTGGGATATTTATACTAGTATTGTAGATCCAGGTGCATCTTTAGATGATGTTAGAAATTTATTCTTAGAGAATAGAGATGTTAAGAATCTACTAATGGGTAGATTTAAAGTAGAACATATCAATGAAGAGCAAGCTAGAGCTGCTGCCTTTGCTATGAGAGATCTAACTGATAGATTCTTAGGTAGAGAAGTTGCAGAATCATCAGCTAGAGCTATGGATACACTTGGTAGAGAAGCTGCAACATTAGCTGAAACTATTAAAGATATGGCTCCATATGTTGATGATAATAGAGCAATGGATCTTATCATTGAAAAGATGGAATTCTTATTAGATGAATATGCTCTTAATAAATATATCTCAGGTTGGAGTTTAAGAAATAAAAACTGGTTTGATCAAGTACCTCCTAAAGAATTAGATACTGTTATAGATCAATTAACTAAAGAATTCACTTCTGCAGAGAATGCTATTCATGCTAAGAATATGCGATTCACTCAAACTCTTAAACAGTTAAAGAAAGATAATCCATTAGCAATACGTCCTTTAGTTGATGCTTTTGCACATACTAATGGTGATGTTGATTCCTTAGCTAAGTTATATAAGTTTGCAGAAGATGCTGTTTCACCATGGGGTATGATTAAAAGTCCTAATCCTAAGCAAATGAACTTATTTGCTAGTGGATTATGGTCTAGTAATATGAATAATGCTCTAAGTGGATTATCTCCTGCAAGAGCTATGGGTTCTGCTATATATCAATTAGTAGTTAAACCTATAACACAAGGTCTAGGACATGGTATATGGTCCTTAGCTACTGGTGATCTTGATGCATTTAACAGAGCTGCATATTATTATGGTTCTACATGGGAAACAAATCGTAGAGCATTAGTAGATGCTTGGCAGATGATGAGAAAGGCTCATAAGAACCCTGATTTAATGATTAAAGCATATCGTAAAGATTTCCAACTTAAATCATCTAAAGAATGGGATATTGCAGCAGGTGTTCGTGAATTATGGAAACAGAATGGAGATGTAGGACATGCTTTACAATATGATACTGCTAAATGGATAACAGCATTATCTAAGCATCCTGCTATGAGATATGGTATGACAGGTCTAGTATTTCCAGATGCGTATACTAATACTATGTTAGCTACATATATCTCTAGAATGAAAGCTTATGATGATGTATTTAGTGAATTTGGTTTTGCTGATTGGAAGAAGATTTCTATAGCTGAAAAGAATCATTATGCTAATATGTTCGATTCTGAAGGTCTTCTTAAAGATGATGTACTTAGAGCAATGGCTGGTGAAGTACAACTTAACTTAAATGATGGTTTAGCTAATTGGATTAATCAAGCATCTACTGCTTATCCTGTTACTAAATACATGTTTATGTTCCCTAGAACTGGTAGTAACTATATCAAAAACTCTGCTTCTTGGACTCCTATTAGCCTTATACCTGGTATTAATAAGTATAGTAAAACTATTTATGCTAGAACTGATGAAGATATAGCTATAGCTTTAAAAGAACATGGTATAGATGTAGCAAAAGAAGCTAATTGGAGAGTTATCTTTGAAGATTTAAGAGCTGAATATACTGGAAGATTGGTGTTTAGTACTGGTTTAGTTGCATCTTTATTCCAATATGCTATGTCAGGTAATATCAGAGGTAATGGTCATTATAATGCAACACGTAGAAATAAAGAACGTGATCAATTAGGATATGACCCTAAGACTATTAAGTTTCCAATTCCAGGTGGAGGACCAGAAAATGATGTATGGATTAGTTATAAAGGATTTCCAGGTGTAGAACAAGTTTTAAGTATAATAGGTGATATGAGTTATTATGCTAATGATTTAGATGAACCTATGTTAGAAAGTTTAAGTGCTAAACTTGCTTGGACTATATCTGCTAGCTTCTTAAATGAAACACCATTACAAGGATTCCAACCACTTATGGAAATAATGAGTGGTAATTTAGCTGGATTCCAAATGCAGATGGCTCGTATGGCTAGAGTTACTTTCATACCTTTATCTAGTGCTGTTGGTGTATTATCTGATTCTATAGACTCTGCACAGAAAGATATAGAAGGTCATATGCATGAGTATTTAATGAACAGGATTCCTCTTGCTAAAAGTTTACTTCCTAATCGACCTGATATATGGACTGGTAAACCATTAAATGATGTTAATGAACCTTGGAGAAAAATAGCTAATGCATTAAATCCTTGGAAGGTAAGTTCTGGTACAGAATGGTGGAGACAAACATTATTTGATTTAAAATGGTCAGGTATGTCAAAACTTAAAGTATCTTCAGAAGGATCATATGAATACTCTTCAAGAGAAAGAGAGATTATAGCTGATCTTATTGCTGAACAAGAACCTGTTAAAGATTTAATCAAGATACTTAATAGACCAGTATATAAAAAGCAAATAGCAGAATTAAAAGCACATAGATCAAGAAATTGGTTAAATAAAAACAAACGTGTAGAATTAGATCATACATTATTACCTATAATTGAAGAAATAGATGGTATGTTAAATATTAAAAAACAGATTGCTGAAGCACGTTTGGTAGAACGTTACCCTGAAATTGCAGCAGCACAGTTACAACAAATAATAGCAGACGAGCAAATGAAACGAGGTGATGTTTCAGGTGCTATAAAAACACAACAAACACAAAATCTCCTACAATACGGAGGGAACAGATAAATAAACATTATGGCTGTTACAGAACAATCGTATACAGGTAATGGCTCCACCACCAATTACGCTTTCACATTTCCATATCTAGAGTCAACTGACGTAGAAGTTCAAGTTGACGCAACCGTGACTACTGCATGGACTTTTGCCAATGCTACCACGGTACAATTTAATACTGCTCCTTCTAATGGAGCCAAAATCAAAATACTTAGAAAAACGAATGTTGACAATTTAACAGCTACCTTTTATGCAGGATCAGCTATTAAATCTGAGGATTTGAATGATAACTTCACCCAGAACTTATATAGTACACAAGAGACAAGTAATAGAGCATTTGAAACTACTGGTGGTACACTCACTGGTGATATTACATTAGGAGAAGATGTTACTCTTACATTTGAAGGTGCTACAGATAATGCACATGAGACTACTATTACTGTAGTTGATCCTACAGCTGACCGAACTATTACACTACCTAATGTTACAGGTACAGTGGTAACGACTGGAGATACAGGAACAGTTGCTACAGGAATGATTGCTGCTGATGCAATTACTAATGCTAAGATAGCAAATGATGCTATCGGTGCTGAACACTTAACAGCTAACTCTGTAGGTACATCTGAACTAGCACCTGATTCTGTAACTGGAGATATAATACCTGATAACGCTATTAATTCAGAACACTATGCTGACGGCTCTATAGACCTTGCTCACATGTCTGCTAATTCAGTAGATAGTGATCAATATGTTGACGGTAGTATAGATAGAGTACATCTAGCAGCAGATATTGTAGATGGAACTAAAATAGCAGATGACTCTATTAATTCAGAACACTATGTAGATGGGTCTATAGATACTGCTCACATAGCTGATGCACAAGTAACTAGTGCTAAAATAGCTAATCAAACAATTACAGGAAGTAATATTGCAGCAAATACAATATTAGGTGTTAATATACAAGATCAAAATGTTAGTACTGCTAAGATTGCTGATCTAAATGTTACTACTGGTAAACTTGGAGATTCTAGTGTCACAACTGTCAAGATAGCATCTGATGCAGTTACTGGAGCTAAAATAGCTGACGATGCTATAGACTCTGAACATTATACTGATGGATCTATAGACACAGCACATATTGGTAACGATCAAGTTACTAATGATAAGATAGCAACTGATGCAGTTAATGCAGATAGTATTGCAGCTAATGCTGTAGGTGCTTCTGAACTTGCAGATAATGCTGTTGATACAGCAGCTATAGCAGACAATGCAGTAACCTCTGCTAAGATAGCTGCTAATGCTGTTACAACCACAGAAATAGCCGATGCTGAACTCACAACGCTTGCTGGTATGCAGTCAAGTACTGCGTCTATTCTTGCAGGGAGTACTGCTCTTACTGCTACTCTCACTGAAATTAATACAGTGGTTGATGGTAAAGGCGTTCAAACAACTATATCTGACAGTGATGCTCACTATCCAACTTCAGGAGCTGTTGTTGATTATGTTACTGCACAAATTGCTCCCATAGGTGGTCTTGAAGTAATAGCTGATGAAGATAGCTTCCCAGCTATACCAGCTGCTGGTGTTGTAATTAGTATTGCTGATGTAGATGGTATAGTTATTAATAGTTCTGGTGTATGTACTACTGCTAGAACTTCTGGTAATGGATCTGATAATGTAACAATTAATGGATTTCCAACTGCTTTAAGAAGTAAAACTCTTTCAGGCTCTTTAGGTCTGATGGTAAGTTCTACTGGATCTAGTAACACTTATAACTATCATAAGTTATTAGGTAAAGAAGATGATATAGAACAACTTAGTCAAGATATAAGTGATTTTGGTAATAGATATCGTGTACATGCTGGAGAACCAAGTTCTAATAATGATGATGGTGATTTAGTATTTGATACTAATGCTAATAAGATGAAGGTGTATGATGCTACAGCATCTGCTTGGAAAGAAGTAACTTCATCTGGTGATTTTAAATTCTTAGTTCCTGTTGATGCTGGCACAACTACAGCAGCTACATGGGATGGTAGTGATACAAGCTTTGACCTTAAAGAGACAACTAATTCTGGTAGTGCAGCTTCTATAACTAGTGTTTATCAGTTAATAATTAGTTTAAATGGTGTAATTCAGAAACCAAATGCTGGCTCTTGGAGTGGATCTGGAGAAGGATTTTATCTAACAGATAGCGATACTATAAGATTTGCTACTGCTCCTCCTACTGGATCTAGTGCATTCATTATACAAGTTGGGTCTGCTATAACTCCTACAACACCTGCTGATAATACAGTAGCTACAGCTAAGATACAGAATGGTGCTGTTACTACAGCTAAGGTTGCTGATAATGCAATAACAGCAGATAAGATTGCTGATAACTTAGATATACCTGATGGTAATAAGATTCGATTCGGTACAGGAAATGATTTAGAAATTTATCATAATGGGTCAGACAGTATTATTCATGATAATGGTACAGGTAGTTTAAAAATATTAGGTAGTAATGTTACGCTTCAAAATGCTGCTGGCACTCAAAATGGATTTATATATACTCAAGGTGGAAGTGTAGCCCTTTATAATAATAATAATTTAAAATTAGAGACAACTAGTACTGGAGCTACTGTAACAGGTAAACTTCTCTTCGATTCATCAACTGAACAGACAATCAAGTTAGAAGATGACAGACATATCCATTTTGGTACTGGAGCGGATATGAAGATCTTCCATGATGGATCTAATTCTTATATACAAGAAGATGGTACAGGTCAAATTATAATTAGAGGTTGGGCTCCAGAAATTCAATCTGGTTTTTCACCTACTAGTGGTAGAAGTACAGGCGAAACTGCAGTTAAGGCTATAACCGATGGAGCCGTTGAACTCTACCATAATGCTATAAAAACTTTTGAAACGGATGCTAATGGTGTAAAAGTTCTCGGACCTGAAGGTGGTTCTGCAAACTTATATATTTATGGTGATGAAGGTGATGATAATAATGACAAATTTGTATTTATAGCTAATGATGGTGAATTTACTCTACAGAACTATACATCAGGCTCTTGGGAAAAGAATATTGAATGTAATGGTAATGGGAATGTTGAATTATACCATGACAACTCAAAGAAATTTGAAACAACAGAATCAGGTATAGCAATAACCGGACCAAGTAAAGGTGTCTGTACTAATAATTTAATTATAAATGGTGCGATGAATATAGATCAGAGAAATGGTGGATCTGCTTATACAGGTACTACTGCATATACTCTTGATAGATGGAAGTTACATCATGGAGATACCAATGAGAATCCTACAGTTCAACAAATTACATTAGACAAAACAAACGATGCATCACCTTGGGCTGCTGGTTTAAGATCAGCTCTGAAGCTGACGAATGGTAATCAAACAAGTACTGATGCAGGTGATTATCTCGGAATAATTCAACATATTGAAGCCCAAAATATGAAGAATTGTGGTTGGGATTATGAGAGTACATCAGATTATATAACTCTCTCTTTCTGGATTAAATCCAGTGTAGCTCAAAACTTTTATGGTTACCTCAGATCACAAGATGGTACTGCTCAGAGATGGAGGTTTGAAACTGGCTCATTAACTGCTAATACTTGGACTAAAATTACTAAGACAATATCTGGTGATTCAAATATTCAGATTGATAATAATGAAGGTGCAGGATTCTCTATATTTTTACATGCCTTTTGGGGTACAGCTTATACATCTGCTGGAGGATTAGGTTTAGGATCATGGGGTGCTTATGCTGGTGGTACACGTACACCAGATTACACAGATACTTTTTGGACTACTGACAATGCAACATGGGAGCTTACAGGGTTCCAACTTGAAATTGGTAAAGTAGCTAATGATTATAAATTTGAGGCATATGATCAAGAATTACGTAGATGTGAGAGATATTATTATGAAGATGCTAACGTTGATCATAGGCTTGCTGATGGTCAAATAGCTTGTAATGTTGATAATGGTGCTTATGCTTTACCTGTTGGTAATGTGCATCCAACAACTATGAGAGCATCACCAACTTTAACTTTATCAAACTTTAATTATTCTGGTTGTGCTTTTAATTCTAGTAATGCAAATTATCGAAATTGGGGTATGAGAGTAACAGTTGATAATACCAGTCAGTTTAGAATCACTGCTGGTGAAGCAACATTCGATGCGGAGCTTTAAATTATGAATTACACTTATAAATTCCTACCAACAGGAAGTGGTGGTCAGCAATGTATTTTAAGAAAAGAAGATAATGCAATAATACCACCTGATGAATTTAATGCAGATTATGTAGCCTATTTAGAATGGGCTAAATCTAATACGACGGAGGCCGCAGATTAATGGCATTAACAAAAGTATTGGATGCAGGGTTAAATACACCTGCATCTGACTTACAAGATAATGAAAAAATTGTCTTAGGAACAGGTAATGATCTAGAAATATTTCACAATGGAAGTAATAGTCTAATA